>Ga0209404_10000357_pt1 | contig 36263 bp, 22 predicted proteins | sample TroAtlMetagenome_2_FD_187447 | JGI IMG/M metagenome (GOLD analysis project Ga0209404, IMG submission 187447) | Marine eukaryotic phytoplankton communities from Atlantic Ocean - Tropical Atlantic ANT8 Metagenome (SPAdes) (version 2) | ecosystem: Environmental > Aquatic > Marine > Oceanic...
CTCCTCAGGATAAACGAGCGGAAGCTGCTCGTTTGATGGAACTCACGAAGAAAGCTGTGGAAGCAGGTGATATGACTCGTGAACAAGCGATGCAGCGTTATAATGCCTGGCGTCAGCGTAATGGTCTTGACCGCGAGCAAGCTGATCGCCCCGATCACGGTCCTCAACAGCGTGGCCCACAACAACGTGGCCCTCAAGGTGGAGAGGCTTGGCAAGGTAAGCCTCAGTCAGCTCATGGTCAATCGAGACAGAGAATTAGTACTCCTCCTCAGGATAAACGAGCGGAAGCTGCTCGTTTGATGGAACTCACGAAGAAAGCTGTGGAAGCAGGTGATATGACTCGTGAACAAGCGATGCAGCGTTATAATGCTTGGCGTCAGCGTAATGGTCTTGACCGCGAGCAAGCTGATCGCCCCGATACTAAAGGTGCACCGCAACGCGGCCCTCGTCCGGAGCAGCGACCAAATGCACCACCTGCCGAATTGCGTGAGCAAGCAGGTCGAATTTCACTGGAACTACGTAAAGCTGTCGAAGCTGGCGATATGACTCCGGAACAAGCAAGAGAGCGATTTAATCAGTGGCGGGAACGTCAAGGAACGAATGCTCCACAACGGAGACCTCAGGAGCGACCCGCTCCTGCTCGTGATGCTGCTGCCGCCGCTGATGTTCGAGCTCAAGGGGGTCGTATTTGGGCTGAATTGCGAGAGGGAGTCGAAGCTGGTGATATTACTCGTGAGCAAGCAGCTGAACGTTTCAAACAATGGCGAAGTCGCATGTCCAGTGCCGCTCCGTCGCGTCCTGCCCCAAAGATTCAGCCATAGAACATTCTTCAAGGACCACATGGGAAATAAGATTAGGAAGTTTAGTTTTTTTACTAGAGACCGTAATGTTTAGGAGTACTTAACTACTTCTTTAAATGATGATCTGGATGAAGCAAAAACCTCTTTGGATTTAATGCCAAACTCCGAAGAGAGAATGCCCCTTAGTGACTTACGAGTGTTTGTCACTAAGGGGTTTTTGATGAATCGATGTTAAAATGGTGGATTCGGGGTAAACAGGGGTGTTAGAGCAGTGTTTTTTATAGACCCTCAAACTAAGGGTGAAAGCTGTTTTTTTGTTGCGTGCTTAGCCGATACTCTTTAGTATCAGGGAATCATCTATATTAGAGTAGCATACCTTTCTTATGGTAAAGGATGCGACCGGCATAAGGGAACGGGTTATGGTGCGTACACTGCTTTTATCATTAGTGGCACTTACTTTTCTAATTACCAATTCTCAAGCTGAGACGATTGACTCAGTTTTGAAGTCTGAAAATACTTCCCTTGGAATTACAAAATCGACTGTAGGCCTGGTGGATGACATGGCCTTTATTCGTCGAGCCAGTGTGGATTTGATAGGTCGTATTCCGACTTTGCAGGAATTGAAAGAATATCAAACATGGCCGACGGAAGATCGTCGAGACATGTTAGTGGAGCAACTTGTCGAACATCCTCGGTTTGCTGATCGATGGACGGTCTTTTTCGCTGATCTTCTTCGCTTGCGAAGTAATGTCACTGGTGGCTCGGCTTTGATCGCGCATGTTCACCGTAGTATCCGCGATGATGTTCCCTACAACGAGTTAGCGGCTTCGCTGATTGCCACCAATGGAAAAGCGGGACGAAGTCCTGAAGTTGGATTTATTCTTGGAGACAACGCTGATCCACTGGCCATGGCGAGTGTTACGGCACAGGTCTTCATGGGGGTTCGCATTGGTTGTGCTCAATGTCACGACCATCCATTCGACGTTTGGACTCGAAAAGATTTCTACAGCGTAGCAGCATACTTTGGAAAGACACGACGCTTTGAAAGTAATTTTACCCGAGTTGTATACACGTCCGAAGGTGAACAGACATCCGTACTATGGCCGCCAGAAGACGAGGCAGAAGAATCAGAACGTAAAGCGATGGTTCCTGCATTTCCGTTCCCTATGATTGATGCTGAGCAAATGCCAGCATTTATTGTTCGATATAAGGCTTTACTTAAGAAACAGGCAGATGCAGTCGCTGCCAGGGATAACTCACCGTCACTCGACGATCTGCTTGCAGATGCGGAAGGCAAAATCGAAGCGGCTACGGGTGAAGGGATTAACATAGCGGTTGCCGAAGCTCGGGAAGAGATCAATAAAATTGATGTGAAGGCGAGCCTCTACAGACGTAGTGAATTTCGTGAAGCACTGGCCGAGCAAATCACCAGTCCACGCAACCGTTTGTTTGCTGAATCGTTTGTAAACCGAATCTGGCACGATTTAGTTGGCCGTGGATTTGTGGAACCTGTCGATGATTTCAGGGAAGACAATCCGGCAAGCCATCCGGAAACTCTGGCTTTTATCGCAGATGAATTTGTTGCTAACGGCTACAGCTTTAAGCAACTTGTAAAGTCGATAGTACAATCGGATGTCTATCAGCAAAAGCAAGTGCCGTTGGATGTGACTGAACTTGAGCAGGAAGAGTTGGAAGTGGCTTTCCTGGCAACGCCGATGCGACGTATGCTGAGTGAATCATTGTATGACAGTATCGTTACGGCTGGACATCTGTTTGATTTGAAATATCGAACGGGTGAAAATGAGAGGATTATCGAGCAGGAAGTTCGTGTTTTACTGGCGGCGGATGGTGAACCTGAGAAATTAGAATCAGCTGGTGTCCAAGATTTGTCCGGCGGGCAGTCCGAGATGACGAATCAGGCTATGGCTGCGATGAATAACGGCGGCGGAGCAGGATATACACTCGAAGATGCGATTGAACTTGATTTCGATGCATTACTTGAAGAGGAAGATGAAGTTGAATTAGACCGGATGGTAGCAAAGAGCCAGGAAGAACTTGAAGCGGAGCGTATGCAAATGGAATCTCAGCGCCGTCCTCGCCCGGGTATGAAGTACGAAACCAAAGTTGTCAAACGTACGGTTGATGATAATCCACGATTCAGTTCAGCTTTGCGTATGGCTACCCCAGCACCGGTTGGTCACTTTGTAAGAGTTTTTGGACAGACTTCACGTAATGATCTGGGAGAAGCTCGTGATGACAATCCATCCATGCGTCAGTCCCTGATGATGCTTAACGGCCGATTAACTCATGAGGCCTCTCGAGTTGGAACTCTTGAGCCGGTAGCTAAATATCTGACCGAGGGGAAGGTACAGTTAGATAAGGCGATTGAGTTGGTATATCACGAGATTCTAACTCGGGATCCGTCGTCAGACGAATTGGCCTGGGCGAAAGAAATTATTGCCGAAGCGAAGACTCTCACTGCAGGTGTGGCGGACTTGCGCTGGATCATGATGAATAGTAACGAATTCCGATTTTTGCCGTAGTGCCAGAGTCGAAAACAATAGGCAGAACATTTTAGTAACGAAGATTGGTAACAATACCAAACAGGAGAATCAAACCCATGGCATGTAACGATTACAAGCTTAGCCGAAGAGCAATGATGGGCGCTACGAGTGCTTCAATCCTCGGGTTTAGTATCCGTGACCTTTTGGCATACTCTGGTGCAGACCATGAAGCTAAAGCAGAACATGTGATTTTGTTCTGGAACGGTGGCGGAATGTCACATATTGATACTTGGGATCCTAAGCCGGGACGGCCTACTCAAGGTGAATTCAATCCGATTAACACATCGGCACCTGGGATTCAGATTTCTGAGATTTTCCCGAAGCTCTCGAAACAAATGCATAACGCTGCTTTGATTCGTTCGATCGCCGGGACCCAGGGGGCTCACGGTCGTGCTAGTTATAATCTTCAGACCAGTTATTTACCGGGCCCAAACCTGCGTCATCCGGGAGTTGGTTCTGTGGTTGTTCATGAGCTTGAAAATAACAGCGATCTGCCTCCCTATATTACGATCAGTGGACAGGCTCCTCGAGCCAGTTATCTTGGTCAGAAGTGTGAGGCTTACTATGTCGCAGCTCCAGGTGAAAAAGACCCCTATCTCGCATTCCCGTCTGGGATTAGTCAGGTCCGAGGCGATCGCCGTCTTGAGCAACTGGCTAAATTTAATCAGCGATTTTTGGATAAGAAAAGTGATACACGTCTGACTTCGACTCAAACGTCTATCGAAGATGCCGTCCGTCTGATGCGTTCGCCAGCGTTGGAAGCTTTCGAACTGGATAAGGTTGGTTCTAAAACGTTGGAACGCTATGGCGATACCAACTTTGGTCGCGGAGCTTTGATGGCAAAACGACTAGTAGAGAAAGGTGTCCGGTTTGTTCAGGTGAACCGCGGTGGTTTTGATACGCATGGTAACAATTTCCCTGCGATGTCAAATCACGGCGAAGTGATGGATCCTGCACTGGCTTCTTTGATGGAAGATCTGAGTGAGTCGGGAATGTTGGAAAAGACGATGGTTATTATGCTCAGCGAATTCGGAAGAACACCTCGGATTAATGACAATGCAGGGCGTGATCACTGGGCGTCCGTCTTTAGTTGCTTTATGGCTGGCGGCGGTATCCAGGGTGGCCAGGTGATTGGTTCTTCAGATGAAGACGGAGCGATGCCGAATGATCGTCCAGTTCAGGTTGCTGATATTCATGCAACCTTGTGCCATGCGATGGGTATTGATCATGAGAAAGAAGTGATGACACCACTGCTCCGTCCGATGAAATTGGTTGATAGCGGAGCTCCGGTTATGGAGTTGTTTAGTTAATCCCTCAGCCAGTTTATTACGCTCTAGTTAATAAGTTCTATAATGAAACCTGGCTTGCCAAGTAGATTTGGTTGGCCGGGTTTTTTTTGTCGCTTGAGGCGACACTACAATTTGATTGATCATAAGATCGAGGTATTCAGGATTATGTTGCGTCCCCCCCTCTACGCAGTAGGCCTCTCGGTAGCCGTTGCTCTTTTCGTCTTTCCTTCTTTCTGTAAGGTGATTGCTCAGGATCAGCCGGACTCGGTGGCTCCTTCCGGCATGCGTGGGTCTTTGGTGGAAGACCGTGCTGCACGCCAGTTGATTGATGCTGGCGATGCCCGTATGGATGCCAATGAGACTGAAAAGGCATTGGAGATTTGGAAGTCGGTCATCGAACGATATCCGCGAAGTCGGGTTCGCTTTGCAGCGCATATAAAATTGGGGAAATATTATCTTGATCGGGAACGAGCTTATGATCGGGCCAGAACGCATTTTGAAGAAGTAACGATTGAAGATAACCGTGATGATGATCAGCGTGCGGACGCATTGCTGAATGTCGGTATCTGTCACTACTGGTCCCGTTTGTACGGCAAGTGTTTCCAGGTCATGCGAGACGTGATTGAAGAGTTTCCTGTTAGCCCCCAAGTAAATCAAGCCTATTACTACATCGGGTTGGGGCACTTTCAGCAGGGACACTACAGTCGAGCGATTGATGCCCTGGAAAAAGTCGGGACGACGCTGACTGACGAAGATAGTAACAACGAAAAGCTCGAAGCCGGGAAACGGTTTTTTGTCAAGGTTGAGGATGCTGATCTGGCTGTCCTCGATGCGGAAGATAGTGTCGATGTTGTTTGTAAGTCATCTGGAGGAGACGAAGAGGTTGTGAAGTGTTTCCCGATCGGGCGTAATGTTCGGATCGTACTTGGATCCGTTCAGACAGGGCTTGGTATTCCCAAGCCAAACAATGGAACACTGGAAGTGAAGGGTGGAGATACAGTGCAGGTGTTGTATACCGATGCGCATACGGAAGAGAAACAAGTTGATGTCGAGGTCCTTTCCGAAGTGACTGTCGTTGGTGATGGCGTGGTGCAATTCAAGGACGGTGCCTTCAGTGAATCTTTGAATGGTGTCGTGATCGGAAAGACGGCCAATATTGAAATTGTGGATGCTGATCGTGATGTGTCGGAAAATTCTGATTCCATTGAGGCCACGATCTCTATCTATCGGCGCAAGACCGATGAAGAAATTGAAAATGAGAAGGCCGAATTGATTGCCAAGGAAGGAGTTCCGGAAGGAGGGAATCCTCCTGCTAAGACATCGCTTGACGATATTCCCTTGTTCGACGAAGAAGAGCAAACCGTTGATCCTTTCAAATTAATAGAAACGCTGAAAGTGACTCTGGCTGAAGTGAAAGTTGAAAGACAGCGTAAACAGATCTTGGTTGTGCCGGGAGAAGGTGGCGAGGTATTGGAAACTCCGGCGGCAACAGCTGAACCGCTGACAACAGAAGAAACTCAAACGGCAGATGAGAAAACTATTGCCGGCCGGGAGACACCGGCTACTTCGACGCCGCAAGAGGTTGTTGAAGATGAAGCGGAAGCCAAAGCCGTGCATAGCGGCGTGTTTCGAACAACAATTGCCGTTGTACGAGCGGAAGAGGTTATGGCAGATGCTCAATTGCAGGCAATGCCCGGGGACCAGATTCGTATTACCTATGAAGATCAGTTGCATACAGGAGAAGGAGTTGCTGTATTGACTTCGAAAGGTCGATGTCTGGAGGGTAATATTGGGGGCGTTCGTGTCACACGCGCATTGATTTCTGATGAAGAATTGCGAGTGCAAACTCAGTTGAAGACGGCAGATGCCTTGACTCGTATCGGAAATCGATACAAAGAGTTCGGTTTGAAAAAGAAAGCTGAAGAGAAATACGGTCAGGCGTTGGGTGTGTGTGAACAGATCATGCCGGACGTTCAAAAGCTTCGTGGTCGACTTCTTGAAGAGACCTATGTTCAACTATGGCATATTTATTTTGAGATGGACCGCTTGAATCTGGCCGCTGCTATGTGTGAGCGATTGCAGCGTGAATTCCCTGCCAGTGGTTTTGTCGATGATGCTTTGTTGCAGTTGGCAGATGTGGCTCGGGTCGAGGGAGATCTTAATCGAGCGATTGGTATTTATACCCGATTGGCAAATATGAAAACGAGTCAATTGCGAGGGGAAGCTCAGTTTGGCATCGCGGAGTGTTTTGAAGCGATGGCAGATGCTCAAGCGAGTGAAGCGGGCGCGGCTCAGTTAAAAGATAAAGCATTTCAGGAATATAAAAAGGTATACGACCAGTTCCCTGAAAGTGGTCGAGTCGGAGAAGCGGTTGCTAAAATGGCGAACCACTATTACCTGCAAAAAGATTATTCACGAGCGATTGATACTTTCGAGACGGTGCTTGAGAGTCATCCGGATGCGCGTTTCCTGGACGTTATATTGTTCAATTATGGTCGTTGTTTGTTCCGTATGAATCGACGCGGTCCTGCACGACAGCGATTTGAACAATTAATCGCAGACTTCCCGGAAAGCACCTTGGCTCAGGAAGCTAAGAAAATTGCAGAAGCTTTGAAAAATGCCGGGTTTTAGTCGTGCGAATTTGCTTCGTGTTCTTTCTATGGATAGCTTCATAAAACTTCATTGATCGATTTCCGCCGGAAAATATACAGAAAAAATAAAAACGATGAACATGCAACTCAATAACACCTGTTTTCGATTCGCACTACGCCAGTTTTTGATTTTGGCAGTAGTGATGACGACGTCAATTTCAATCGTGGGAAGTGTTTGCGGACAGGCAGAGGAGGACCCGACCGCTGAGACCTCTGCTATTAACCAACGGTTGAGTCAGCTCGAATCGGAGCTTGGAAAGTACAAAGACTCTGCTCCGGAGGCAGCAAATTTGATGCTTCAGTTGGTGGATGAATATTACAGGCATGGTCGTGGTCTTGGATTGGTGCGAATTTGCCAACGCTTTACACAAGTGCACTTTAATCACCCTAAGCACCGTGAAATGATGCTTAAGCTGATTGATGGTCAACAGGTGTTATCGCGTAATAACGAACTCATTGTGGCTTGTCGGCAACATTTGGAACGTTATGGTGCGTCTGGAGAAGCTGCGGCGATTGAAATTCGATTAGCCGATGCGTTGGAGCAAACCACGGACCGTGAAGGAGCGGCCAAAGCAGCGGAGGTGGTCTGGAAACGATACGGGAATTCAGTGATCGGTAAGAAGTACGTCGAACGCGCGGTGTATATCTACCAGAGTTTGCCTGGCAATGAACTGCAGACTCAGGCTGCAGTGTTGTCAGAAGAAGCAATGGAGAAGATTCCAGCTAAGGATTTCGCGAGGGCGATGGGGCTCAATGCTGTTTATCTTTATTCCCGACTTTCCCAGCGTGTCGAGTCTAACCGGGTTATTAATCGCATGTTCCAGCGAGGGCTTGCCGGCGACAGTCAACAGCAACGCGCCTCCTATTTACAGATGGCGACCAATTACGAGCAGCTTCAACAGTACACTAATGCCGCCAATATGTACCAGAAGGCCAGGCAGATTCAGGATGACGCAGATACGCTCTATAAACAGGCAATGGTTGTCTACAACAGTAAAACGAATCCCGGTCAGACAGAAGGGCTGTTGAATCAATTCAAGCAAAAGTATCCGGAAGATGACCGGAAGTGGATTCTTCAACAGTATGTCGCGTCCCAGTATTACGGAGCGATGAATAATGCGAAAGCACTCCAGTTAATTCGTGATGGCTTGCAGGGTGATGCGGTAACCCATAATGCGGGCGTCGTGTTTGTCACTCTTAACGGTTCTGAGCCAGCGAAATTGCAGGACACAGAACGAGTGATACGTGATGCGATTAATAAGTCAAAGAAGCCCGCTTCCCGAGCCAAACTCTATAGGATCCTGGCCTTTGATATCTATCAAGGTGAAGCCTTTAATCAGAATCGGGCTTTGCAGTTATGTCGGGAATTCCTATCACGCTATCCGGATGGTGGAGGTGATACGACGTATATGATTGACTACCTTTTTAAAAACTCGGTGGATGACAATTCCTTCCGCAATGACGTCCGTATGGTTCTCGCCTCGCGGAAGAAATTTCTCCAGCATTCAGGTTTAGTTTCCTATCCAGCTGCTTGGGTTCAGGCCAATCGGAGTAACAAGGATTACAAAGCCAGATCCCAGATTGTCAAACAGGAGCTTGCAACCGCCGATAACGATCCACTGGTCAAGCTGTGGGCGCAGTCTGGTGGGAATACGAAGAATGCGGCTGCGATCCGCCAACAACTTCTTGAGTCGGGACATTTTAATGCCATGAATAATGACATGGCGGTGAGAAAATTGACCGAGCAAACATCTTATTACCGTAGTTACGCACCAACAGCTGATCGTGGAATTGGTAACAAGTATTATGCTTTGTGGATTCGTCGTTTTCCTAACGACCTCAAGGTGGCTACAGACTACCTGTATATGGCAACCACGTACGGGACGCCTGAAGATTGCCGCTCGGCACTTCAGCATCTGCTGCGTAAGGATCCTCAAAACGCTACGTCTGATACCTTTAATCGAATGTTAACCTGCGCTGCACGTAACGAAGATGCCAATCTTGGTCGTCAGGCATATAACTGGATTCGCCGAGAAGAACAGCAGCATGGTGTGCAGGCTGCAAACCTGACAGCAATGGGGGATATTCTCACCGAATTGAAACTGGCTGATCTGGCAAAAGAGAGATATCAAACGGGAGCCGGTCTCCCGGTATTAACGGCGGATGGAAAACAGTGTATTGACCGTCTTGCCGCACTTGAAGAAGATCCTGCCAAACGGCAGCAGGTGTATGAGGCCGCCTTACGTAAAGTCTCAGATCAATTTGGTTCGCTGATGCATAACATTATCTCGCTCCGTCTTGCTCCAGACGAAGGTAAGACGATTGATTGGAATGCTGTGCTGACACTACTCGAGCAAACACGTGATCGTGATTTAGATCGGCCATTCACTTCCTGCGGCCTTGATGTAAACACTTGCGTAGGATATCTCTCGACTTTAAGAGGTTCTGAAACTCTGGAACCTGCTCAAATTCGGCAATACATGGAGCGTTTTGTGAAGCTTGATCTTCCATTGGTCTCGCCGGTCGCACAACTGCTAATTCTTAACGATGACGAAGTCGCCAAACCAGAACAGATGGCAATTTTGTTGATGTATCAAAAAGCAACGTACAACTGTGGGGAAACTTCTCAGGGATTTGATCAACTTACCCAGTTTGCAAAATCAGCGGCTGCGAATCAGCAACATGTAGAAGCGACGACGATTGGTACGGGGATTTTAGCTAACTTTGCCTCCGTCGACGAAGCTCGCCGTAAGGCAGTACGAGATCTGGTCAGTCGTAGCTATACGCAGATCGGCGAAGTCGGTTTGACCATTGATGAAGATAGTCCTATCGCACCTCTGTTGCAGGCAGCTCTTTACTTGCGTCTTGGAGATCAAGAATTAGCCTTTGATCTGTACAGCGAAAACGTAGACCTGTTTAGTGAACATCGTGAGCAGATGCCAGTGGACCTCGTCGAGTTTGTTGTCGAACGCTTAATTGCCGCAGGTGGCGACGAAAACTTCGATTATGTGGAAGATCTTGTGCGGACCTGGTTAGTGAAAAATAGTGAATCGGAAGAAGTTGGTGAGGGTGCTAAAGCGACGATGCAATTGTTACTCGCTGAAAACTACTTTAAGGCTCGCAGATTCGATATCGCACGTAGCGAATATACGACAGTCGTTAATCGTTACCCCGAATCTGAACAGGCACTGGAAGCTCAGTTTGGTATTGGCGAATCGTTTATGGAGCAAAAAGTCTTTGATCAGGCTCAGCAAGTCTTCGATAAACTGGCGAATAGTAATGAAACATTGATTGTGGTACGGGCAGAATTCCTCCGGGGGGTTCTCTCATTTCGGCGAGGCGATCGTGATGAGGCACGAGGAATCTTCCGGAGCGTGTTGGAAAGAGTTCCTAATGTGGAGCTTGCTAACCAAACGCTATACAACCTCGCGGAAATTTATCGCGTGGAAGAACGCTACATCGATCAGCTAAATTTGTTGCGGACGATTGGACGTTTAGGGCGACAAAGTAAAAGTCGTCACAACCCTGGAACAGCGTTGTCAATCGTCGTTCATGATAGCGATCTGGGAATTAGTCGTGGTCACAATCGGATTCCAGTCACTGTTACAACGACGGGTGGTGACAGTGAGATGGTTTACTTGATTTCCACCGGCGCAGGGAAAGGACTTTTTCGGGGAGATCTGGAAACAGTTCTGGGGGATGTCACTGCAGACGACGGTTACTTGCAACTTACCGGAAACGATGTGATTCGTTGTGACTATCCGGAAGAATTTCGCGCAGAATTTAAGAGCGTTCCTCTTTCTGATGTGGATATTCGAATTGCATCCAATGCAGACTTTGAAATTGCTAGTAGCATCGATGGTGAAAGTGAAGAAACAAGCTTCAGCGATGAATTGATTGCGCAGCAGGAAGGGGCGGGTGACGAACGTTTAAGTCAGTCTCGTCCTTCGAATCAAGTAAAGCCCGGTAATCCTTTATATATTCAGGTCGAAGACCCTGATCGTGACCTGTCAGGTGAAATCGATAATCTGGTCGTGAAACTCGTCACAGACAGTGGAGATGCAGTTCAGGTTGAGATTAGAGAGACCTCTCCACATTCGGGTATGTTTGAAGGCACGGTGGATACAAGCGAACTTCCTGCCGGAGCCCTGGCGACGGATTCTGCGATTGATCATAGTCCGCTGATGGCAATTGATAAAGATCCAAAGACATTCTGGCTTAGCCAACCGGACGGAGCGGCCCCTAAAGACCTAACCGTCGATATGAAAGATCTGTATGGCATATCCCGAGTAAATGTCGGGTCACCAAGTTCGGATAATCATCATCCTGTTCGCATGGATTTGCTTGGTAGCTACGATGGTGAATTTTGGTTCCGGCTTTCGAGCTTCCCACGTCGTAATCAGGTGGGAGGATTGAACGACACGATCTCGGGAGTGCAGCAGTTAGTTGTGATGGGAGATCATCGGAGCTATCGCGAGTGGAGTCAAGTGTTGGCATTAGCAGCTAACAAGTCAGATGAGTTTACACCGGTTGAAAATGAATTGGTTATTCAGGAAGAAATTGGTGAAGATGAAAAAGCGGCGGCACGAAGCGTTCTCTGGTCCGGTCTGTTTACTATGGATCGCAGCGCCGCAGTTCGCTTCCGCATTCAGGGGAATACCACGGCAGTTTCAGTCGATGGGATTCTTGAATTGCCAGTGGCCGCAGGTACTCGTACGGTCGACGTTTGGCTGGAAAAGGGAAGGCATGAAATTCAGGCGTTTAGTGCGTTTGTAAATCAAGAGCAAGGGGCAAAGCTCGAATACGCCATTGCTAGTGTGGATACTCAGCAGGTGCTGTTGCAGCCAATGCGAACGGAACAGTTTGTTAAAGCGGTCAACGATGTTGAATTAATCCAAACTCCTGAGGTCCTCAAACGATTTGAGGTTGCGACGGCTCAGATTTCCAAGACGACGGAGACATTTGCGGTCATCGAAAAAGCGGAATCGATGGTGACGCAAAACTGGAATGCACTGGAAGACACTTTGAGTATTAGCCTCGATGGCACGCAGGCAGGTGTTTATGAATTGTGGCTGGATTACAGTCGCAGTGGATCCGGAGCCCAAATTCAATTGACGCTTGATAATCAGGTACTGGAGCATTCGCTGGTCAATACAGGATCTTATGACAATTACCAATCGGTCTTTATCGGCCACGTCATGATCGAAGCTTCCGGTAAGAAACAACTCTTGTTCACGCCGGTCACAGTGACTTCAAATCTAATGGAGTTGAAAGGTGTTGAGTTGCGACCGATTGATCGTGACGCTGTTGTGAAAAATGGTGATAGTTGGGAATTCAGATTTCCGGAACGTGAGATTCGATATACGAAGGTCGTTGTGAATGAATATGTAGGTGATGCAGTTGCTATTAGTCAGATCGAAGTTGGAAACGCTGACAACGGTGAAACTCAGATTCCTACAGATTCGGATATTCTCTCACTAGCATCCAATGATGTTCTGGAGATTGCTGCAGGGGACCGAGTGGTCGCGACATATACGGATGAATACACCTTGAATGAACTGAATACAGCACAGTTATTGACCCGTGAATTGACCGCCACATATCACAATGGTGAAGTCAATGCGATTTCATATAGTCTTTCTGCTTCCGGAGCTGGAGGAGTCAACGCTCAACGCAAAGAACTCATGCGGGTGGATCCTGGTGAACGCATTGTTGTGGAAGTGGTTGATTACGATGAGGATCGTTCAAATGATATCGACACGATTACGGTGGATGTTGTGGTCAATGATGGTGATCCGATTCAATTAGAAGCAACAGAAACCGGAGCTAATACCGGTATTTTTACACGGGAAATTGATACGACGTCGACCGATGCTGAAGGTAAGCTCACGGTAAAGAACGGTGATGTTGTTTATCTCCGTTATCTCGATAGCCAGAATACATTTCCAGGACATACCGTACCACGAGAAAGAATGGTTTTTGTGAACGAGCCGACCAATGCTCGGATTCGGATTATTCCTTCTCTTGCTCAACGTACCTCGTCTACGTCTCCGGCATCTGTTCAGTATTTACCAGAATCCGAAAAGCAGGATTCGGCAGCAGTTGCGTTTGACGCTCCACTTCTTGTGGAAGTGATTGACCCGGATATGGCCAAAGATACGGGAAGTACGGTGACCGTCGCTTTGGTGACAACAGGGGGTTCCGTTGTGTTTGTGGATTGTGTGATTAGTAATGTCCATTCAAACCTTCCCCAAAGTGTGACAGACAATGAAGCGTTAGTGGCGGGGCGATTCGTAGGTCAGGTCATCATGCAACTTGGAGGGAAAGAAAGTCCTAATATCATTCCGTTAACCTCAGAAATGCCACGTGGGCTGATTGGACGAGTTCACGAGGGGAAAGAAGAAATGGAATTACTACCTGGTTTGGTGGCAATGGTTCTAAACCTGACTGGTGAAGATGTGATCAGCATCAGGTATAAGGACGAGATTACCACAAATGGTGAGTCTCCGGTCCTCCAGCATAACGGGAGACTTGTCTCAACCGGGAATTTGCAGATCACCGACCGTGAATATGAAGAAGATGTTCAGTTATTGCATGTTGGAGAGAAGATTTTTCTGAAAGTCAATGACCCTGATCAGGATGTGTCGGACCAGCGAGATAGTGTCTTGGTTACCGTCACTACGGAACTTGGGGAAGCAGAAACCGTATCGTTGTTCGAAACGACGGTTCACAGTGGGGAATTTACAGGTGCCTTTGATCTGGAAGCGACAGAGAAACCAACCGTCAATAATATCACACCTGAGGCTTCCCAAATCGAGACATATTTTGGTGATCAGGTTACGGTAGCCTATACCGATGGGAAGTCTGCTGAATCCACAGAGGCGTTGGAATTGACTCAGTCCCTGCCTGTCGTTGTTGGTACAGACGGTTTAGTAATCGCGTTTTCTAAGGCCTTTGAGAATGAAGAGTTAGCCGTGGAAACGAAATTCCGAATTGCTGAAAGTTACTTTGAGTTGTTCAAAAGTCACAAAGAACTCGGGCGTGATGAAGAAAAGACTGTCGATCTTGAGGCAGGTCGTCGGATTCTTCAGGAAGTGATGGAAGACTATCCGGATCCAAAATACGTTCCACGTATTTCCTACCTGTTGGGCCAGTTCTCTCAGGAACTTGAACAGTGGTCTCAGGCGATCTCCGCTTATGAAGTCATTTTGCAACAGTACGGTGATCATACACTGGCTCCGGATGCCCAGTATAAACTGGCTCAGTGTTTAGAGTACTCCGGTGACTTTGATGAAGCATTAGAGGCTTATGTTACGTTGGCGGCGACCTATCCAAAGAGCCCGCTGATTGCCAGTGTTATGATTCGAATCTCTGATCACTTCTATAAATCAGAACAGTTTGAGATTGCTGCACAGGTTGGAGAGAAGTTCCTTGAGAAATTCGAAGGGCATGAACATGCACAGCGGATGGCATTCAGAATTGGGCAGGCGTTTTATAAGAGTGAGGATTACCAGGAAGCAGGGGACTCATTTGATCGGTTTATGAAACTTTTCCCCGAAGATGAACTGAGCGCGGATGCATTGTTCTGGAGTGGTGAAGCCTACCGTATGGCTAATAACAATCAGTTAGCTTTTCGTAGATACAACCGTTGTCGATGGGATTTCCCAGCAAGTGAGGCGGCAAAGTTTGCCCGAGGCCGTTTGGCATTGCCGGAAATGCTGAATCAGTTCGAAGCGGAAGCCAATAGTATTGATAATGACAATTAATATTTCAAGCTTACGCTCTCATTTTGAGACGGAAGACGATAACACAGTTGCATAAAGACAACACTAGAAAAAAACCAAGAGAGTAGGCGAAATAATGACTCGAAGATCGACAGATAGTGTCAGTTTTCAGCGATTGATAATTTTGGCATGTGGTTTCATCGCCTGGCCGGTGGCTGGAATAGCTCAGGATGACATCTTGGGCGAATTAATCAGCGACCAGGAAACTCAAACCACTCAAACCGATGATAACAATCAGCCTGGCGAGGCGGAGGTGGTAGAGCGAGCTACCACCGTGGCGCCGGAAGATGGGACGGATTCAGAAGTTGTAGCGGGGGCTGAAGTGAATCAGGAGCTTGCTACAGATGAATCGGTAGGTGATGCGGGCGAAGCGGATGCTGGCCAGGACGAGGTAGTCGTTCCTGACAGTGAAGAGCCGGGTGTCGTTGAGGAGTTTCTTAACTCTGGCGCTTTAGGTTTGTTGCTCAATGGCGGAGCATTCATGTGGCCTATTTTGTTGATGGGGATTTTGGCTGTGGGTGTCATTATTGAACGTTATCGAACCTTGAAAATGCTCAACGCAGACGACCAGCAGGTGCGTGAGCAGGTACAACAATTACTCTTCGATGAGAAGATTGAAGACGCTTTGGAACTTTGCGATACGCAACAGGGACCGGTGCCGGCAGTCTTGTCCGCTGGATTAAGAAAATACTATGTTTTGAGAAAGTTAGATTACGATGTTGCTCGAACAGAAGAGCAGGTTGTTAAAGCGATGGACGACTACAGTGTACATATTGTGGCCGGTCTCGAACGTCATTTACCGGTCTTGGCTACGGTTTCCAGTGCAGCTCCGATGCTGGGATTCCTTGGGACCGTTCAGGGGATGATTGTGGCTTTTCAGCAGATCGTAGACCAAATGGGAGAGACAAATATTGTAGAAGCAGCCGCTAGCGGTATTCAGGTGTCATTGTTGACAACCTGCTTCGGGCTAATTGTTGGTATTCCGGCATTTGTTGCATTTAACTATTTCACAAGCGTTATTAATCGATTCGTATTGCAGGTTGAACAATCAGCAACCGAGCTGATCGAGAATGTTTCGATTCAGTTAGCCGCTGCCGGAATGGATGATCAAAGTGAGTAAGCTCTGGTGAAAGAACGACGTCGTAGAAAGTTGATGGTGGAACCTCCGTCGAGTGCAACAGGTGACATCGCGTTTAACCTGATTGTGTTCTTTCTCGTATGCGCGTCGGTGCAACCGGACAGCGGACGTCAACAAACCCTGCCTCGAAGTGAACAGGAAACACAGGAACAGTCTGAGAATATTGAAGTGCAACTTGGACGTAATACCGTCATGCTCAATGGTAATATCCTTCGCCAACAGGATTTTGATGCCGTATTGAAACGGGCCTTGAACGGGAAGACTCGACAGGAAGATCGCGTCGTGATCGTAAAGAGTAAAGCTGATACGCCTTACTACCACTGGGTAGTGGTTACTGAGATGATCGAATCGGCAGGGGGCATCGTGACGATTCAAACCGAAGAGGAGCAGCAGGTTATTGTGCCTGGTGGTTAGGAGACGAATCGAGATATGAAGATTAAACGCAGGACATCACAAGCAGACGTGCCAAGTATGGCGATGGGAGACATCGCTTTTAATCTGCTGATTTTCTTTGTGATCTTAGCTCGGGCACAGGATGATAGTCATTTGCAATGGCAGCCGGCATCCGCAGAAGAAATCAATGCCTCCGGAACAGCGAAAGTTGCGGTGCTGATTGATAACGAAAACAAGTATTACGTCAATGGACAACAGGTCGGTGCCTCGCAAATTGCCGCGGAAGTCGACGCTCTGCTGGGTAACACGCCGGCAGGTGAACGAATTGTTCTCTTTAAAGTTCATCGTGAAGCACAAGCGTTGTACTTTGAACCGGCCATTGAAGCGATTAGTGAAGTAGGTGGAGATATTGTTCATGTACTGGAACAAAAACAGGAGTAAGTAATTATGAGCGATCAACAAGAACAACAGCCAGGTGGAATTCTGCGAGATGTCCAAAGTGTGAAGCGGAATGGTGCAGCATCTTTGACAGAGTTGCGGGAATTTATTGGTGCGTTGAAAGGTCGTAAACCTCAGGAAGTAATGGGGGAAATGGCAAGTAATGGTCTGGTGCAGGGCATCATCATGTCGTCTATCGGATTCGTTGTAGTCTTGCTCGTTTTCACGGCGTTTCCGTTCTTCCTGGCGGAAGATGAGCCCAAAGTGCAGCCAGAAGCAACTCCGACTGCTTCACCAGTCCAGCCAGTAGAGCAGTCGCCCGCGGTTCAGAATGCCAATGAAGAAAAACCACTAGAAGGTGGTCCTACGGGAGATGCAGTCCTTGATAATCTCGGGATTGGAGAAACGAAAGATGCTAATCCGGATGCCAATCCTTTAGGAGATAAATTTGATGACCTGTTAGAGGGCGTGAAGTAACTGAGAGGTGTTTGGGTTTAAGCTTAGAGAAGTGAGTGAAATGAAAGCGATGTTTAAAACGCGATCAGGGCAGATGGTCGGCGCCGTTGCGCTCGTCTGGCACTTTGCATTGGTCGACTGGCTTTGGACTCATCTGCTGGCGGACTCGCTTCTTCCTGTAATCTTTCTGGCCGTTTCACTTTTCTGCTTAAGTGGCCTCTATAAACAGTACAAACAGCGTGCAGAAAACCAGGTTCAATTTTGGGTCGTGTTTTCACTTTGCATACCTGTTGGATGGCATGCCGGTGTCTTCTTCAGTGAATGGATGGGACTGGAAATGTTTCGGGCGTATTTCGCGCGTGGTGGTCTGGCTATGTTTTTTATAACCGGATTGGTCTGGGTGATCTGGGGAGTTGAGAAATATGCCCAGCGCATAGAGACTTCCAGACGAGAGGAATTTAATCTCGAGAATGTTCTACAACGCAAAAGGGTCAGTCGTCAGGATCGCGGGCGAAAAATTTGGAATCCTCTTGACCCTCATGCATGGTACTACGGCAATAAATCACCTCGGCTCAATCAGTCCTTAAATGGTTTTGTCAGTTACACGGTATTGTTTTGTCTGATTTGTATGATCCTCAGTCAGTTTCAGGGATGTACTCAGTACTATGATCTGCCGGCCGGTGGCGGTGAAAATCAGGCAGTTCAGCAAGTCGTCAAAGTTCAGAAGATTATTCGAAAGAAGTTTATTCTTAATCCCTATAGTGCTATCAATTACAACACACCTGAATTGGATGACGTAAAGCTGGAATTGAACGAAGTGACAGCTCATCGATATACCAAAATGGGGTTTGGTGAAGGTGAAGGCGCGGGATTTGCCGGCGGCACGAGTAACGGTGTTGTTGGTTTCGTGCGACTAGAATATCCCGGAGGAGATTGGAATCAGGACTTTGGTATCGGTGGCGATATGAATATGTTGCTGAAGTATGCCGAGCTTACCGGTCAGAAAATTGATAAGAAAACAAAGGCTTACTCAGCGGCCCAGCTAAAGACGTTTGATGGCGTGCGTTGTCCCCCTCTGCTGTATGTAACCGGACAACGGAATATCTCGCTCGGCAATAATGACGTGAAGATATTAGAGGAGTACCTCAACGATAAGCATGGAATGATTTTTGGAGATAACGGTGGAAGTCGCCATTTCCATAATCAGTTTTTATCGATGATGCAGCGAATACTTCCGGATGTCCGTCCCGTTCGTATTCCTACGGATGATCCTATTCACACTCGCCCTTATCAAATCAAACGTGTCCCTTATGTAGCTCCTCATGGAGGTGAGGAAGCATTGGGGTGGTTTAAAGACGGTCGTTGGGTTGCTTATTATCATCCGGGCGATATTGGAGATGCCTGGTCCGATGGACATGCTGGAGTGTCGCAGGAAATCTGGTCCAATTGCTATCGTTTGGGTGTGAATATCATGAGCTATGCACATATCGAGCATGCTAAGTGGCGATTAGCTCAAAAACAATCTGGTGGAGATGAATAATGAAATCGCTGCACATTCAGTTATTGGTAACACTCTTGGCGACGATCTTTGCGACACCTGGGATCGCACAAACGAAGATCGACGAAATGTCGTTGGATCGTTGGGCGAAGTTACGCGAGGTTGAGCGGTACCAATTGAATATTGCCGAAAAGTACTTTAAGGAGAAGAAGTACGAGGTAGCGTTAAGTGAATATGAGAAATATTTGTCGCTTTATGAACGTAGCGATGCCGCCTCGTTTGCACAACTCAAATGGTCCCTTTGTCTCAATCAGCTCCGCAAACAGAATACGGCTATTAAAGAGGGGTTCCAATCGGTCGTTGATTATTGGCCCGACTCAGTAGATGCCGCGAAGGCATCATATTTGATCGGTAAGACGTATGTTGACATTGGTCGCGTGTCCTACGGTAAGAAAGCTTATCAGGAAACAATTGAAGATTATCCGGATAACCCTGTCGCGGTCTACTCGCTTTCCGGCTTGGCAGAGATCGCTCGTCAGGAAAAGAATGAGACCAATTTAGTCAAGATTTGGAAACGTCTGACTTTCGATATCGAGCGCACCAAACTGACCAGCGGTACCTGTGCAACGGCTGCTAATTCATTGGCAGGATACTACTTTGGAAAAGGAGCTTTTTCGGATGCATTGAAGAGTTTACAGGCCAACTACAAAGATGATCAACTCAGCTATTACGTTTACTATTACTCACGATCTCCGCTAAGTGGCCTGATCGGAAAGGATGAAACTAGAACGACTGGCTTGCGTCTGGCTGATCAGACGGTCTCCTATCTGAAGGCCCATCTTGAAACGGATTTATCAACCGATGCTCTCAAGAGCAAGGCGCAACAGCAGTGGAATCAGATGATTGAAGTTGAAAAGTATTCTCGTCGCGACGATAAAGTGCTGGCTGCCTATAAGGCTATGTTGGGGGTGTTTGGCAACACAGACGAGATTCTGGGAAGCCTGGCCGACTACCACGTTTCACAAAAACGGTATGACCAGGCGCGTTCTATTTACCGACAATTCAAGGATAAGATTCAGGGGTTTTCAAGAGTGGCAGCCAGTTTTTCCTCTGAAGGCAATGTAACCGAAGCAGTGAAAGTTTATAAACAGCTGGCTGGATTGGATGCAGAGAATTCGGCCAAGTGGCAAGGAGCCGAAGCATCGGCTTATGTAGCGGTAAAGCAATATGCACAAGCCATTCAGATCTATCGGTCTTTAGTCGCTTCCGACGCACTTAACAGTCAGCAATGGCTTTGGGCTTTGGCAACCACTCAACGAGATGCTAACCAATGGAAAGAAGCGATTGGCACATTTCGTCAGAGTGAGAATTTCCCCGAGAATTATCGTCAGATGGCTGGCTGTCACCGTGCTCTTAAAGAGTATAAAGAAGCACTTATTCTCTACGGTCAGATCATTGGTGGAAGTGAATCGATGGCACCATGGGCCCAATTGCAAATTGGCTATACATATGAGCAGATGGATTCAGCAGAGCAAGCAATTAAAGCATTTCAGCAGTGTTGCAAGAAATATCCCAAAGCATCTTACGCCAGTACGGCTCATGCTCACTTACAGAATAAGTATAAGATTTCCGTTACACTGGGCGGTGGTACTGATGAGTAGCATGGCCGGCTCTAGAATCGGCAGGATGTAAAGAAGGTTGAGGATGAAACCTGTTTTTTTCTGGCTCCCACTTTCACTTTCACCTAATCCTTAACTGGCTAGGTTTTCTGCTGAAGACCGAACCAGCATTGCTGAAGTAAGGTATATCCAAAACACAGCCTTCAATTCATAATGTGACACATGAGCGGTTCTACCTATGAATACGATGTTTTGGTTGTCGGAGCGGGGCACGCAGGGACAGAAGCGGCTGCTGCTGCCGCTCGAACTGGTGCGCGGGTTGCATTACTAACAACCAACCTCGATACCGTTGGGCAGATGAGTTGTAATCCGGCCATTGGTGGAGTTGCCAAAGGACAGATCGTACGCGAAATTGACGCGTTGGGCGGTCTCATGGGACGAGCTATTGATAAGACCGCTCTGCAGTTCCGTATGCTAAATAGACGTAAAGGTCCGGCGATGCACAGTCCTCGTGCGCAGGCTGATAAAAAGCTCTATCAGCAGGAAATTAAAAAACTGATTGAGCAGCAGGACGGGATTTCACTTCGTCAGGAACTAGTTGAAGATATCCTGACGGAAAAAGATGGTGAAGTCGTCCGGGTGACAGGGGTTCGTGTACGCGGCGATGCCCTGTATCGGGCGCAGGCAGTCATTCTTACAACAGGAACATTCCTTTCGGCCTTAATGCACACCGGTGAAGCAAAGACTGCGGGCGGACGTGCTGGTGAAGGTACGAGCCAGGGGATTAGTCAGGCACTGAGCGAAGCCGGATTTCGTTTGGAACGGTTTAAAACAGGAACGCCGCCAAGACTTAATTCTCGTACCATCGATTACAGGCAGGCTGAAGAACAACCAGGCGACGCGGAGCCGGAACCGTTCTCATATATGACGGATAAAATTACTCAGGAACAGTTACCCTGCTGGATTACCTATACCAATAACAATGTGCACCAGTTAATTCGTGACAATCTTGACCGGGCTCCAATGTATAGCGGGCAGATTAATTCGGCGGGGCCTCGTTATTGTCCGTCGATTGAAGATAAGATCGTTCGTTTTGCAGATAAAGACAGACATCAGCTCTTTCTGGAGCCGGAAGGATATGAAACAGAAGAAGTTTATGTAAACGGTATCTCAACAAGCCTGCCACGAGATGTTCAGGATGCAATGTTCAAGATGATACCTGGTTTGGAGAAAGCTCAGATCATGCGGTACGGGTATGCCGTGGAGTATGATTATAGTCCGCCTGACCAACTTCGCCCGACGCTTGAAACCAAGTTTATCAAGGGCTTGTATTTTGCCGGACAGATCAATGGCACAACCGGCTATGAAGAAGCCGGGGCACAGGGATTGATCGCCGGAGCCAACGCTGCCTTAATGCTGGCTAAGAAGAATTCGCTTGTGATTGAACGTAGCCAAGGCTATATCGGTGTTTTGATTGATGATTTAGTTACCTGTGGTGTAGATGAACCTTACCGTATGTTCACTAGCCGAGCTGAATATCGTTTGTTACTTCGCCAGGATAATGCTGATCGTCGTCTCACCAGGCTGGGATTTGAACATGGTTTGGTTTCACAGCAACGAGTTGACTGCCTTACGAAGAAGGAGAGCCAAATTGGAAAAGTTTTGACGTTATTGGACTCAAAGCATCTGGGGCAGGCAACATTGACGAAACATTTACGTCGTCCAGAGACCACCTGGGATGAGATTGTAGAGCGTTTGCCGGAGTTGAGTGAATTGTCTTCCGAAGTGGTTCAACAAGTGACCTATGACGTCAAGTACTCCGGCTATATTGCTCGACAGCAGATGGAGATAGATCGCCAGAATCGTCTTGCCGAGAAACAGATCCCGGACAATTTCGACTATGATGCCATCGGACATTTGCGTACCGAGGCGCGGCAGAAACTATCCACGATACGCCCAGCCACTGTCGCACAAGCTTCTAGAATTAGTGGTATAACGCCGGCAGATATGGCATTGGTAACGGCTTATTTGCAAAATCGTTCTTAAAAGTCAAGCCACGTATTGTCTGAATCTGAGCTGGCTTGCACTCGTTCGATAAACCGAACACCCTCCAGACCGTCGTAGACATTAGGGTAGAGGGTGTTAATTCCCGGATTGAATCCAGTGGCGATGTTCTTTGCCATGTCATCAAAAGTCGCTCGGTAGATATTGGCAAAAGCTTCATAAAACCCTTCCGGATGCCCCCCCGGAATTCGCGTAGATGCTTTGGCGAGCTCGTGCATGTAGTCACCTCCAGGGTGTCGATGCATGATTTCGGTAGATGCTCCCTGACGTCGAAAAACAAGTTGGTTAGGGTTCTCCTGACTCCATTGTAGTGAGCCCCTTGTACCGTCGACCTCCAGGGTGAAGTCGTTTAGCCTTCCGTGACTCATTTGGCTATAAGTGATTAGCCCTAAAGCTCCATTGTCCATTCTCAGTTGAATTAAACCGTAATCATCTATCGCACGAGTCGGATGAAATGATTCCGTAGTGGCTGCAAGCTGGTTGACATTTAGTCCGGTCACGAACCTTAGTAAGTTATAGGCATGGGTACCGATATCTCCCAGAGAACCGGAACCGGCTTTGGAGGGGTCTGATTTCCAGGCCCCACGAACCGCGGGAACCGTACTGTCAAATGTCGTAAGCCAGCCCTGTATATAAGAGGAACGAATAGCGAGGATGTCTCCGATTTCACCCGCTTCAATGATTGCTCTTGCTTGTCTGACCATTGGGTATCCGGTGTAGTTATGCGTTAAGGCAAAGATCTTACCGGTCTCTTCAACCGTCTTGACTAACTCTCTCGCACTTTCGACATTGTTGGTCATGGGTTTATCACAGACAACATGAAAGCCTGAATTTAAAGCAGCCTGAGCAATTTCAGCATGGGTGTGATTGGGGGTGGCGATGCTTATAAAATCGATTCTATCTTTCTCATCGAGCTTCAATTCACCAGCAAGTAACTCCTGGAAATTACCATAAGCCCGGTCTTCCCGGATGCCAAAGAGGGGAGCATGTTCTCGGGATCGTCGAGGATCTGAACTCAAAGCTCCTGCACATAGTCGGGCTCGATTGTCGAGCGTGGCGGAGAGGGCGTGTACTTTTCCAATGAAGGCAGCTCCACCTCCACCGATTAGCCCCATACGAAGTTTTCGATTAATTTCAGGATTCATCTCCACCACCGTTTATATAATTTCCGTTGAGTCAGTCTTTGTTTTAGTTGAATTCGGGGATGGGGATCAATTGTAGCGAATCGATTGCTTTGATCATTCCCCAATCTAATCTGACGTTATTGAGATCTGAGAACACTTCGCTTTATTGGTGTTGACGTCGATTCTTATATTTTGGCACAATCGGCCTCGTTGGGAATTTAGCCAAGATTGGAAAGATTGGTTAATCCAACGAAATGCGGTGTTCTTGGAGTCTAAGTGATTTAGATTTGGATAGGACAACTGAGTAACTAAGGTGATAGACAGGATTTGGAAGCAGCAGGGTATTTGAGTAGATTACCTCACAAGCGTTTCAAACCGATTAATTCAGGAGGGACTTTCCGTGTCACTCTCAGCAAAAACAGTATTTACAACCGGGGAAGCTGCCAAGATCTGTAAGGTCAGTCAGCAGACAATTATTCGTTGTTTCGACAACGGAAGCCTGAAGGGTTTCCGAGTTCCAGGCAGCCGTTTTCGTCGTATTCCACGTGAACAGCTTTTCGCTTTCATGAAGGAAAATGGTATTCCGACGGATGCATTGGAAAGTGGAGACCGTAAGGTATTAGTGGTTGATGACGATGTTGAACTAGTGGAATTGTTGGTAGATGTCTTCGAACGTGATGGTCGCTTTGAAGTCAAAACAGCAAATAATGGATTTGATGCCGGTATGTTGGTTCGAGAGTTTCGTCCTGACCTGGTTGTTCTCGACGTTATGCTTCCGGATATTAACGGTAAAGAAGTATGTGTTCGTGTAAGAAACGACGATACGCTGGAATCCGTAAAAATCATCTGTATTTCCGGGATGGTGGAACAGGATAAGATCTCCGAACTGACAGCGGCTGGCGCTGATGACTTTATGCACAAACCATTCACTGTAGATCGCCTGTTAGATCGAGCTTGTGATCTCCTGGAGATGGAACGAGCAGTTGTCAACTAGTTTGTATAGAACTAGTTCCCGGATCTAGTTAGTGAAAAAATCAAAACGTGCATCATCCGGTGTGCGTTTTTTTATTGAGGCTCTTGTAGGCAATGGTATGACGAACTGGCCGACCATAAGCGTTCATAATCAATCTTTGGGGTTACCTATTCTTAAGGCAACTCTTGATCGCCTTGTACGCACGATTGTTTGTCTGGATAGAGGAAGTCGTGCCGAGGAGTATGAAGAACTGTTCCAAGCGGATCCTTTTTTTGCCGTCTGGATCGCGGCGCAGGCTTCCAACCGTGGGGTGACTGCTGGATCTGAATCGGCTCTTGCTGCCTGGTTGAATGGAGAAGGAGAGCAAGTTCTTGCTGAGTTGGATCCGGACCCAAACGATGAACTGCTTACCCCTGATCCGGAAGTGTCCGCTGCCTACCTTTGTCGTTTAGTAAGCACTGCCAGTGAAACCGGACATTCTGTAGTCTCCTTGGTATTTGCCGCATCTCCAGAGATTGATCTGGCTAACGACCAAATTGCGAATCAGTTGATGAAGAAGATGAATACAGTGATGCATTCAGAGGGCCCCGTCGTATCGTTTGCCGACTGGCAGAAAGTACTAAATTGGGATCAGCGCGATGAGTTATTTGAGCGTCAGCTTCATCACCAGAAAATGTTGGCGATTAAAAATTTCGCCTACGGCGCCAGTCATGAGATTAACAATCCGCTTGCGAATATAACTTCTCGTGCACAGAACCTCGTCAAGGTTGAAGAGGATGTTCATCGTCGGCGGGAATTATCCACGATTGAAACTCAGGCCCATCGCGCGTCATCGATGATTGCTGACCTTATGGTATTCGCTCAGCCACCCTCTCTTACCTTAGAACCTGTCAGCTTAAAGCAACTGGCAACTCAAGCGATGCAGGAGATGAGTGAATTTACAGTTCCACTGGGACTCGAAATGGAGGTTGACGATAGGGAAGATGTTATGATTCAGTCTGACGAAAAAGCCTGTCTCGAAATCTTCAAGATTGTAATACAAAACAGTATCGACGCCATGCAGGAAGGTACAATTTCACTGGCTTGGGAAGTCGATGGAAACAGTGTTTTCGTAACGGTGTCTGATAACGGAACACCTATTCCGGAGCAACAGTTAGACATCGTTTTTGACCCATTCTTTTCAGGCCGTGAAGCAGGCCGGGGAATTGGGTTTGGGCTTACTAAAGCCTGGAGGGTCATGCAACTCCATCATGGTGATATTACCGTGAGTAATCTGGCCGATGGAGTTGCTACCAGACTGCAGTTTGTAAAATCATCCTAGATGAGACTGGCTTTACTGAGCCAGACCTCGTCGGGCAAGTTCGGCCATGACGCCGCGAACGATGGCTTCAATGTCGATGCCACCGGAGGCCGGATTATTCTGGAAACTGGCTTGGGTTTCCTGCATGAAACCTTCATCTCGAAGCATTTGCTCGAGCTCACCACTGAGCACTTGGAGTTTGGCGGTCAGCTCAGGTCCTTGAGGCTGCCGTCCGGTACCTGTGTTGAATCCACGCAATTTAATGGCTTCCCGAAATCCTTCAGGAAATTCACTGCGAAAGAGCATCGCATCAAAGAGCCGAAGCAGCCGGTACTGGAGGTCTCGCGCGAGTTCCCACTGTCCCGTAGAAGCTAGCTGGAAGATCTTCCCTGTGATTTCTGGACAGACTCCACTTGAGGCATTTGTTCCACCATCGGCTCCAACCCACATCATTGGTACCAGTACCGGATCCCAGCCTGTCATGAATGAGAAGTCAGGACGGTTGGGACGTATTTTGGAGATCATTCTCATCATCTGAGGGATGTCCCCGGATGAGTCTTTGATACCAATGACTCGTTCGCAATCCTCAGCCAAACGAGCGACAGTATCGACATCGATCGGCGAAGCGAAGAGTGGAATATTATACAGTGTCACATCAATGGGAGAGTTATCGGCTATCTCCTTAAAGTAGGTATAAATAGCTTCCGGACCGATTTGGTAATAAAAGGGCGAAACGATAGCCACGGCAGTGGCTCCCAAATCATAATATCTCTCACATGCTCGGATCGTTTCTCGCGTATTTGCTTCGGCTGCTCCAGCCAAAATAGGCACTCGACCATTGACCTGGTCAGCAATGATTTCAATGATTCGCACTCGTTCTTCAGCTGTAAAACGAGTGAATTCCCCGGTAGACCCATTGGGATACAGACCGTGTACGCCCTTATCGATCAACCAATCCACATAACGTCGGGTTTCCCCTTCATTGATGTTTCCGTTATTGTCCAAACAGACGATATTAGGAGTAAAGATACCGGATAGTTTCGCTTGACTCATGATTAATCGTGTTCTGCGTTAGCATTATTCTTATTGTGATTGCATGGATTACCTAACCCATACAGTTTTTTCTAAACCTGAAGAACTATAGCTCTCGGCTTTTAGAAGGTAGTGAAAAAATCAAACTTTTAGGGTTGGTTAAACAGTATCGATCAGGGAATAAGAAGAATACGATTCAGTTATGACGGTTATAACGACGGTTGAACTGGTAGAGTGATGCCAACCATGCTCCGAGATAGGTTGCTAACCGTTTGATCATAACGACGTATTCCAATTAATAAGAAAATGAAAAACCCCGAACCTCTGCAAAATCGATTACCGAAAACATTCGGACTACTGGTTCTTGGAGTGTATTTTCTTCTTTTTCTATTTGCCACTACTTCCACGAAGTCTGATGTTGGAGGTGGTTTTGTTCATGCTCACCACGTTCCATTTCTTCGATTGATTATCCCGGATACCGTGGTTTCAGAATGGGCTGAGAATTCGAGTGACCGAGTGGGAGTACTGGATCGAATTCCACTCCTCTTCAGTAGTTTGATTCTACTCGTGGCGGTTATGCTCATTGGTCGCACTTGTTTACGCGCGTTTAAAGTTGCCCTTCGATCTAAATTGGAAATGAGTGTATTGTCGTTTGCGCTGGGAACGATAGCACTCACGTTATTTGCTTTTTTGCTAGGAATTGCGGGCGGATTGCAGCTTTGGTGGGCTTATATCATTCCTCTGGTAATTTCAGTTTGTCTTGAATGCAACACTCGGGATGGATTTCTAAGCAAGGGAAGACTTGTTAGGGGGCTGAAATCCATTTTTCATGTCGAGCAGTTGCAGTGGTGGCTGATCGCGCTGCCGGTTGCAGTTATTTTAGCTGGTGCCATGTTGCCACCTTGGGAATTTGATGTGCGTGAATATCACCTTCAGGTACCCAAAGAATGGTTTCAATCAGGAAGGATCGAGCACCTGCCTCACAATGCCTACGCCGCAATGCCTTTGGGAGCAGAGTTGATTACCGTCGTACCAATGGCGTGGGCGCAGTTATTTTCAGAGTCTGATGCCTGGTGGTATGGAGCGATGATTGGCAAGACGTTTTTAAGCTTCTATGCTTTCTTTGCCGGAATCGCAGCCTGGTCGCTTACGAATCGTCTTATAGTTCGCCCTCCTAAAGAGTCCCGGCGTGTAGCTTTAGGCAAGGAGGGACTGGTGGCGACCGTCCTCGTCCTAACATGTCCATGGATTGGCTATATCAGTATGACAGGATTGAACGAAGTTGCTTTAGGGTTCTTTCTGTTGAGTGCATTATTGGTAACGCAGTTAGCAAATGATCAAGGCAACCTTCACCAAAGAGTTGTATTACTGATTGGTTTGTTAGCGGGTGCAGCCGCCGCCGTAAAATATACAGGACTTGTCTTTGTTATCCTACCGGTTGCTATCTGGTTGTTATGCAAGAACAAGCAACGAGTCATCACGGTTTTGTTTGCTTTTATTCTGGGGTGTGTGATTACGTTTGGCCCCTGGCTTATCAAAAATGCTGTTCATACAGGCAATCCGGTGTACCCATTAATGGGTGCAAGCTTTGAATCTCCCGGGAGAACAGTCGAACAGGTGGAGCAATGGGAGAACGCTCACAAAGTGCCGGTATCGGATTCTGCAGTTGAGGCATTCAGTGAATTCTTATGGCAGGGATCGCGAGTTAGTCCGTTGTTGATAGGTGCCGTATTAATCACATTAGTGCTTCATGGGAGGCGACGTGAACTGTGGCCGTACTTTGCGATCGTAATTTATAGTGTTGCCGTTTGGTGGTTTGCAACACATCATCTGCAACGGTTTCTTGTACCACTGATACCGTTGTTGGCAGTTTTGGGGGCGGTAGGATTGTCAACGGCGTTCAGAGGGTATCCTCGATGGAAGAAGGGGGCGCTGATAGTACTGGTGGCCTATGCGGTGATGTATTTGGGAGCAGGGATGGAAACAGACTCGCGTTTTCTAGTGAAACTCGAAACACTACGCCATGGCCCAGTCCTCAAAGAAAGTGATACCACGACACTCCGTGTCCATCGTTATCTGAACCAGCAGTTAGGTTCCGAGGGTCGTGTCGTGTTGGTAGGTGACGCGGAGCCTTTTGATTTGGAAATGCAGGTCTATTACAACTCCTGTTTTGATGATTCGATACTAGCAGATTGGCTTTTTGGACAATCACCTCAACAGCAACTCGTTATCTTGTCCGAGAATAAAATTGACTTCGTGTATGTCAGTTGGGAAGAACTCGACCGGTATCAGGCTAGCTATGGTTATGATGAAAGAGTAAATCGGGGCTGGATCAACGAACTGGTGGAGAACGGGCTTCTAGTCGAAGACCGTCATGTAGAGATTCTGACAAACCAGGGCCAGCTTTTCCGAGTTTCCAATTAACGGATTGAGTTCCCATGTTAGTTCGATTTCTTCTCGCCAATATGATTAAGTCCCAGGCTCAGGGAGCGGTACGCAATAAGGTCGAAGAAGTTGTTAGCGATCAAGTGCGAAATCTCGAGGAAATGAAGCAGGGACGGGAAATGCCGCCTTGCGATGTAGCTCTGGTCTTCGCCAATCATCTGGAAGCGACGGGTGTACTGGATCAGATGGAGAATATAGTAAGCACGCAGTGTGCTAGTTTTGTCGAGCATGCAGGTCAGTGGAAAGGCCGGGATGTGGTGGTAATCGAAGCAGGGGAAACCTGGCGTGAGATTGCAAAAGCCGTTACGGATCTGATTAATATGCACCAACCTAATTGGATCGTATCAGCCGGATTTGCCTCCTCGCTCTCTAAGTCCGTTCGAAAAGGGATGATTGTTATGCCCTCGGTTGTTCGGGATACGAAGGGCCGTGTGCTTGATGTTGGTCTGAATATGAAGAACGATACGCCACAACGAGGGTTGTATACGGGAGATTTGGTTTCAACGCCGGAGTTACTGGAGACACCTGCGAAACGTAAGCAACTGGCAGAACAGTTTGATGCGCAAGTTGCTGATATGGAGTCGGCGGTGGTGGCTGAAATTTGTCGACAGGCCACCCAGCGTTGTATGGCTGTACGAGTAGTTGCAGAGGATTTGGAAGAGAAGCCGCCGGAGTTGTTAAGTCGGATTATGAAGCAAGGTTCGGTTGCTGGGAAGTTTGGAGCATTGTCAAAGGGGCTGTTCACCCAAGCCTCCCAATTGAAAGAGATGTGGGACCTAAAGAATGAGGCTTATAAAACTTCAGAGCGTTTGGCGGATTTTCTGGCAGGAGTTGTCCAGCAATTACGATTGTAAATGGCAGTGGCTAGCGGAGACGAAGTTCGGTCAAGCTGGACATAGTTTAATACCTAAGCCATATTAAAGCGAAATCGAAAAAAAGTTTAGTTCTGGTAACCTTCAAACTTTGTGATCGATCTCGAGAAAGTATTAGCATGAAAATAATCCTGGCAGCTCCCCGCGGCTTTTGTGCAGGGGTCAATATGGCAATTGAGTGCCTGGATTTGTCGATCAAGACTCTGGGACCCCCAGTCTACGTCTATCATGAGATTGTGCACAACAAATATGTTGTTGAAACATTCCAGGGAAAAGGGGCAATCTTTGTTGATAGTCTGGAGGATGTGCCACGGGGTTCCAATCTTCTCTTTTCGGCTCATGGAATCTCACCCCAGATTCGGGAACAAGCTCGTGAACGTGATTTGTACGCTATTGATGCCACCTGCCCGTTAGTCACGAAAGTTCATCTCGAAGCCGTCCGGTATGCAAAAGAAGGCTTTACCATTCTGTTGATTGGTCATGAAGGTCATGATGAGGTGATTGGCACTATGGGAGAAGCGCCCACATCAATGATGCTTGTAGAGAATGAAGGAGAGGTCGATAGTATTGAAGTTCCGGATGAATCTAAAGTTGCCTATTTGACTCAGACAACGCTCAGCGTCGATGATGCAAACCGGATTATCGATAAAATTCGAGAGCGATTTCCTGAAGTGAAGTCACCACCTAAGGGAGACATATGTTATGCCACTCAGAATCGGCAGGAGGCGGTACGCATTATTGCTGACGATGTCCAGCTAGTTCTCGTGGTTGGTAGCCAGAACAGTTCCAATAGCCAGCGATTAAAGGAAATTGCCATTGAACAAGGCAAACGAGCCTATCTGATTGACGGAGTCGAAGATATCAACGATCAATGGTTTCAGTCAGTTGAGACGCTGATGATCACTGCTGGTGCAAGCGCTCCGGAAAATCTGGTTCAGGATTGTATCGAATACATTCGAGAGAAATTTGGAGCAGAACTTGAGTCACGAGTGATCCGAGAGGAAAAAGTGCATTTCAATTTACCGAAAGAACTCAAAGCTCTACTTTAGTTCTGCGATTCGCAAATTGCGGAAGCTAAGGTTTGTTGTCGGATCATGCCCCTGAATCATGATTGATCCAGCTTCTGTCCGGAGGCCTCGTCGTGGATTGCCGTCAATGTTGCGTTCGTCATACCAGTCACTGACTTGATAGCCGTTCACCCAAACCGCGATGTGATTACCGGACATGATGATTGTTTTATGGAACCATTCATTATCCTTCGCGACGATTCGTCGAGCGTCCTGCCGCCGGAAGATTCCTCCGGTACCGCAATCAGCAGGAGCAAGGGGGTTTCCATCTCTCATGCCATTCTGGATCTGGCTTTCGTAACCCATCATGACATCCCCGGGGATACAGCGAAGGAAAATACCAGAGTTTAGAGCCTCGGCATAGCTGATACACTCAAGTTGTAGCACAAAGTCCGCATAGTGCCCCTCGGTTTCAAGCTGACCTCGACCATTAACTACATTTAATTCCCCGTTGTCGGTGACAGAGAATGTACTGTCCATTTCAGGGTATTCGATCCAACCGGTTAAATCGGTCCCGTTGAAAAGGGGCTCTAAACTGAGTGGGCGTAGTATGATGTTTCGGAATGCGATCTTCCCGGAATTCAGTTGTAGACCGATGAACCCACGTGGAATCGGATTTTCATCGATATAGTCGAGCACAAGATTGCCATCGATGATTGCTTTGATTTGATTTCCCATGACGGTGATTTCGGCAGTTTGCCATTCACCGGAGGTCGGCGCATTCTCTACCTTTGCACGTCCGACAAGACTACCGGTGGGAAATGGGTTGTCGGCTGCTGCGATATTGAATTCATAGCAGTCTTTGGTAGGGTCTGTCGGTTGTCCCAGGGTTCGAAGGAAGATTCCGCTATTGGTGGTTTTATCCGCTTTGAATTCAAGTCGTAGTTGATAGTCAGTGAATTCGGAAGTTGTTCGCAGCAGGCCTTGTGTACCTTCACTGACAGTAATGCCTCCCTCTTCGACCGCCCAGTTCGCTTTGTTTTCCGCATGCCAGCCGTAGAGACTTCCTCCGTCAAAAAGACGGATCCATCCTTCAGTCAGGTCTTGCTCTGAAACCGGAATGGGCTCGGGACTTGGGGGGGGGACTGACTCACGTTCGTTTTTCTTTGCTTCGGTTGGATTTGAAGGCTGTGGCGTAAGGGTTCTCTTCGATAGTTCTTCAGTTTGATCGGAGGGCTTACCTTTGGCGACAGGCGTCGGGCGTTCTCCGCAACCAGTGGAAAGAGAAAGAATCAGCAGCAGAGATATTAGTGGGAGAAGGGAATTTTTCATGCGTTCAGATTAGAAAAGACGAATAAGTAAACACTATTTCCTCGGTGTCTATTATAGCGTGGTTCGTACCGAAGTAGTTGGGTGCGTTTTTGAATAACTGCTCAGCCTGATGCACGAGCGGGTTCGATTTCTATCTGGACTTCTCCCGTGATACCACCGGAGAAACCATCAACGGTAATTAGGTTGGCACTTTCTTCATCTACAAGTGGCAAGTCGATAAGAATTTCCAAAAGATTCCGCGGCTCAAGTTCGTCTTCAATGTCAAATGCGGTACTTCCATTTTCGACTGAGGCCGATCCGATCGCTTTATGATTGAGAAAGATTTCGGCCAGCGCGTTCACCTGGTCGATGCGAATTCGAATGCAGTCTCCATCTTCCAAACCTGTTGGTTTGTGAAAGTGACGTTGAAATAGAACTTTACCGCGGAAAGTTGAGCCCAATGAATCACTCCAATCGCAGGGGATCTTCATGGAGCCGGGGGGGGGGACTTCCGTGCTGGTTTCTTCGGATTGGCCGGACTCAGTCCAGCGGGTAGTGGCGATTGGCGTGTATTGCCACGGACCACGTAACCGGATTGTATGCATAGAAGCCAGCTTTATTCGGGTGTAAAGTCGTGCGAAACAGTGAATTGCCGCATTTGCTGTTGGCTATTTTGGAAAGCACGAATGATCACTTGAAAGCCTCGCAACGAGTATAGATAAGGTGGTTCGGTTTCTGCCTCCAAATTATCATCAACTCCGTAATTTCCAATATTTGGGTTATCAATACCGTCTAAGCCTTCGTCAATTAAGTTGTTGTTATTTTGGTCAAGCCCGTCGCGTTCATACTCGATCGTCCACGTATCGTATGTTCGATAGTTACCAAATTGGAAATATTGCTGGTTTTTGGCAACTAACAGACCGGGCAGTGTTACGGCGGATAGCTGTGATTTCACACGGGGTTGCCACGAGAAAAAGCTTAGACTAGCGCCGGTATTTACTAAGGTATACGGAACAGCATAGCCCAGGTCTACATAGGCTCCTTTCCCAACAGGCCTTGCACCGCTACTTAATCCACTTTCGTAACCTGGATCAGAGGGGGTTAACGCAACATCTTGCGATGGTGCTGTAAGTATCAAAGCATCGGGGTCAAAGACTCGCAGGTCAAAACCAATGACCTGATCCATGATGACGTCTTCCCCCATTGCGACGCCGGATTGGAAAGGAAGTCTGTCATGGGTAAATCGATACGGGAAGTTGGGATCCGCATTGTTATTGATAATGCCGGCCGGAATATGAGCGACACGATTTTGTCGCATTGTTAAGTCGGACAGACTATTGGCACTAATGCTTCCGTTGGGAAAGGCAGGACTTGGAGGGTTAATACGAATCGAAATGTCATTTAAATTTAGGAAGAAGCCCGCCGAGGCAGACGGATAGGCAGTTCCATTAGGTTGCAGAATCACGCCCTGAGGTCCATTTAAATCCGGGCGAATGAGTAATGCTCGCCGTCGCAGAGTAGCCAAAGGCATTCCGTTATGAGTCAGGGTGCCTAGTTGACCTTCGTTGGCTCCATCGGCAGTACCATCTCCGTCATTATCTATTCCGTCCCTCAGGAATTCAGTATTTCGAGGTTCAAGCCAGTAAATAACTTCGGCATTTGGTGATTCAATAATTTCGAAGTTGCGGGTGCTGCCAAGTAACCTTCCTTCGATTCGACCTGAAAATGGATTGTCTAGTCGACGTGACGTAAACATGAGGACATCGTCCGTATCGCCGGATAAATTGTCGACAGCTTCTGGTAAATTACGAAATTGTGGAAGTGTGATGACGAGGTCGTTGTCGACACCCTCGATCATTTCGAAGTACCCCATTCCGGCCCCGGCAGAAGTATTTGGAATGGCCTTAACCGTAATTCCCTGAAAATCCGCTCGCATCAGATTTGTGATGTTTCGCAATTGCCCCGAGATTTGTACGGTGGCACGCCCCTTGGTGACAGAGTCCGTGATTTGGCGAAACGCTTCGAGAACGCCAATCACTAGTACGAGCCCAAGTGTTGAGGCGACCATGAGTTCTACCAAGGTAAGGCCGCGACGCTTAAACGAACGAGTGGATGTTTTCATCAATGTTCCGGATCACTAGTAGTATGTAAATGGATCACAATATTCTGCCTCAGCTATAGTAAATATTACTCAACTACGCCGCCTCGGGGAACATGATTCCAACAACTTCCTAGGTGCGAGCAGGATATATTTGGGAAGAATAATCCTCAAGTTCTCAGTAAGTAATATGGACACTACCGTGAACAATAGATTTAAATATGAGTCATGAATCGTGGAATTGGAAAAAGTGAACTACTAGCCTTTGTCGTCTTGGCGATTGTTTGTGCCGGTTTGCTCTGGCCCTATATTTTTGGTCGTCGTATTGAGAGTCGTGTCAATATGTGCGATTTTCGCCTTACGGAACTTGGGTTTGCCATTCAACATGCCGAGGCCAATGCCAGACGAATTCCAAATTATCGCAGTCTGTGGCAGCCCTCGCAATTCATTGAAGAACAGGGGGTTAAGTCCAATAGGATCGTCGGTTGGCCACTGCTGGCACTTCCGGCGCTCGGGCTACAACCCCAAAATGAAATGGACGGTTATTCCATCGAATCGGACAATCGCCAGGGTGAATACAAAGAACTATTCAATAGCTTTGCCCTGGACTATGCAGAATCCGCTCAATCTCAATTGCGAAATACTTACTTGCCTCAGTTAGTGTGCCCGGATAATCCGCCGATCGAACTTGAGCAAGGTAGGCCTCTGCCTGGTGGTTATACCTCCTTCGTAGCCAACGGGGGTTTGCCGGATGCCCCCAAGGCTCCTACGGCGGCTGTCTTGGTGGACTATCCGGCCAATGGGCTATTTACAGACGACCCTCACCTAAGTGGTGATCAGGTTGGTTGGAATGAGCATACCTTTCGATCTGTTTCAGAGAAGGATGGGCTGGATCATACATTAATGCTTAGTGAAAACATTGACTCAGGTAATTGGATTGATGGAAAGCCATCCGGGCTTTTGTTTCATTGGCGGCCAGTAGAGCCAATTCCAGAAGGTGTCCATGTGATCGCTGTCCTTGCTCTGAATGAACAGCGAGGTGCCGGGCGCGGTAAAGATGATATGAGGTTTGCCAGGATTTCAAGCAACCATCACGGCATAGCCAACGCCGTCTATGCTAGTGGTCGTACCGACAGGCTACATGAGAGTATTAATCCGCGAGTCTTACAACTATTGATGATGTCGAGTGATCAGGAAGGTATGTGGCCGGGAACCAATACCCCCATTTCATCTAACCTGAAGCCATCTAACCAGATGCAAGCTAAACCCACTGATTAAGTGAGTGAGTCGCGTACATCGTTAATTATCTGGTCGATATCGTGTTTGTTAGGATCTCCGATCATGTTTCTAATTCTCGTGAGATCAGGTACTCGACGACGGATATCTTCAAACGACTCGTCGTAAGCT
>Ga0209404_10000358_pt1 | contig 36240 bp, 26 predicted proteins | sample TroAtlMetagenome_2_FD_187447 | JGI IMG/M metagenome (GOLD analysis project Ga0209404, IMG submission 187447) | Marine eukaryotic phytoplankton communities from Atlantic Ocean - Tropical Atlantic ANT8 Metagenome (SPAdes) (version 2) | ecosystem: Environmental > Aquatic > Marine > Oceanic...
CTTTAGCGATTCAACCTCTGCCTTCCTAGCGTCGTGCGACGTCCTCTTCGTGAACAACGCGTCAGGCACGATGGCTCCCGAACGCGTCGCCGGCACAGCATTAGACGAGCAGCTCGCGAACGTTGCCAAACGGTGTAGAGTCGGGTCTCGTTTGATAGCCATGGACCGGATCCCTCTCCTCGACGAGTGCAACGCCTTTAGACTGGAACAGTTCTACTCGTCGGAACGCGCCGTGACCTGGACGGACGCGCCCGTGCCTCTTTATGTCTACGCCAAAAAGGCGGACACGTGGCACTGTAGAAGGTGCACGTTCGCCAATCCATTGATGGACGACTACCACTTCATCACGGAGTGCCAGGCCTGCTCCGACGAGATGCGGAGTCGCTTCGGTTTGAACGACGGCGAGCGCATTTCCGGGAGGAGGTCGCGGTCGCCGCGGCCCGCTTAGGCCTCGATTTTTGCTCTTCCCTCCCGCGCCGCGTGTAAGTGGGCGTGTCCCTGGCTAGTCGCGTCGACGGCGTACGCGTGGACGGATACCTCCGCTCGGCGCCGACGACGGGCCAACGCGCGGTTCGAATAAACCTACTTGTGCCGATGCAAACTGGTGCAGCGGTTGGTCCGCGACTCGCCTCGCGTGCGCGGCGAAGGCTGGGCATTTATTTGGCCTACGCGTGCGAGACCCGCTTTGCTAAAGCTAGCATTCAAAGGTGCTAGGGCCCACTTCAGAGTGCTTGCTGCACAGCGTGGCTAAAATTGCCCGTCGACCGATTTGCAGCGCGCCGAGGGACCGGTCGCGCTGTCTATTAGTTTGCGGCAAAAGTCACCCACTTTTGGGACCGCGCGCGGCCGCGAGCGCCGCGGACAGCTCCCTGAGGAACGAGGTGCGGACGAGCTAAATAAACGCACGCGCGGCGCAGGGACCGTCGCCCGTCGTTTTTTAGAAGTGCCCGCCACATAACTAGAGGGCTGCGCGCCCCGAAAACGCCGCGCGCGCCCACCAGCAAAAAGAGCCGCGCCCGTAGCGCGCGCGCAAGCTGAAAAATGGCCAAGAGCGAACGCGACGACGAGGACATGGCCCCGGCGCCCGCGCCACGAGGAAGCCCACCATCAGCGACGGGCCGCCGCCGCGCCCCGCCGAAGCGCAAGGCCGACGACGAGGACAAGGGCGACGCCCGCGCGCGGCGAAGAAGAGCAAGAGAGCCCTCGGCGCGCACGAAGGCGCAGGACCCGCTCGGTGCCGCGACGAGGTTCGTGGATCTCACACGAAGACTGGCCGCCGGTGGTGCCGACGCGTCGCCCGGCCTCGAGCTCGAAGCATTGGCAAAGCTGCTCTACGCGCTGACGCAAAGATCTTTATCCGCTAAGGCTTCGAGCTCGAGCAGCTTTACAAATGAAGAAAGATCTTTATCCGCACGAGCACTATTAGCAGCTAGGGACGCGTTGCTAGCTCTCTCAAGCCAAAGGTCCGAAGACGACGACGCGGCCCCAGCATCTAGAACCCGAGCCCAGAAGGCCATCGAGGAGGAGGACCAGCCCCAGCCCCTCGACAAGAACGCGCAGCTCTGCGCCGGCGCAGCTTTAGAATTATGTGTGGAACTTTGTGAGCAAGAGACGACCGGCGTCGTTTGTAGGGACCAGGCTTCTCACCGACGGGCGAGTGTGGCGTTGGACGTCCTGGAGGAGCTCTGCGGCGGCTCCAGTTGTGCGTCGGTAGATTTAGCGGAGGACGCGTCCAGCAGTCGAATCGCGCCCTTCGAGGACGTTTTGGCCACGACGCTCCACGCCGCCGCGGCGCGCTGCGCTGATAAATTACGACGCGTAGCTCCCTCTAGTACGAAGGAAGAACGAAGACCGTCGCCCGTGATCATCCAACTCGCCGCAGCCAATCTCAGTCGCCTAGAAGCTCCTACAAAGTTACTACGGTGCGCCGACACTGGTCTCAGAATAGCGGGCGGCCACAAACCCGACGACGAACAGATGGAGGATGAAGAAGATGGAGATAGGAATGCGGCGATGGCCTGGGCGTCTCGGCTAGCTCGAGTCGCGAGACTCGTGGAGGACGAGCGCGCTGATGAACTCGTGTCTCAGGCCCAACGGAATAACGTGGAGCAAGCCTGCTTCGATGTCGCTGCGAGGTTGGGTGCCGTGGCCGCTCTCAGCCCGGTGGAAGCGTCACAAATCCAGGGCGGAGGCTGGCGCGACCAACGAAGAAAGCACGCCGCAAAATATACGAACGAGGAGGAGTGCAGCGAAGCTGTTAGGTGCTTCGCCGACGTCTCGATGATAGCGCAGACAGCCAAACCGGACAACCCCCAGCCGCATTTGGTCGACGCGATCGGCGCCGCGGCTATCTTCAGAGCTTGTGGACCTCTCAGTTCTGCGATCGTGGAAGGCACCACTACTGGAGAAGAACGATTACCTTGTTCTGTGGCGGCCTTTGCCCTGACGGCGGTCGCCGAGGCTTCGCAACATAATTGTACTGGTCCCTTAGCGCAAGATGCTCTGTCGACGATTGATGGCTGCTGCGCATGTGCATTGTCAGGAGCCGCTCGCTCCCAGGATGACGACCTCGCTACACTAGGCCTGAAAGCTCTAGCAGCATTGCTCGGACCGCCTCAAGAGAAGGCTGAAACGAAAAAACGAAGACGCGCGGTTGATGAGGACGGCCCTTCGGCGTTCCGAGACGTGCTGTCTACGGACCATGCGTTGGCCGTGCTCTACGCTACGGCTTGGGATAGCTCTACCGATTTACCTAAGGATAGTACTATAGCGAGAAGACGCGCGCGGGGCGACCGGGCTTGGTTGGCAGCTAGATCCGCTTCAAGAGCCGTCGCCGACTCGCTGACTGGTGAAAGCTTAGATGCAGCGAGGAACGCCTTCGTCGACCACATGTCCCAGGACGACGCCATCGACATGGCGATGCCTAGGAAGGCCTTCTCCGTCGTCTACGACCTGGTTTTAGATAGAGGCGAAGGCGATGTAGCTCATTTGACGAAGGTGGCATCGTTATTATTCGGGGACGACGCCGAGGTGTGTCCTCTGGGGTACGCGCCGCACGGGGCTCGGTTTCTGGTCGATGCGCTCTCGTCACCGCGACGGGATGCGTTCTCAACAGCAGTAGGAGAGAAGCTCTGGGAGCACATCACGAAGCTGAATGACGACGACGATTTGCAAACGGCGGCTCGCTTGTTGCACGTCGCGCGCGCGTCCCTCGAAGCCTCGCCTACATCTTCGTCGTTGTTAGCTGATCGGTTGAGAGCAGAAGACGACGATGCGGATGAAAACCAACTCTATGCGGCATTGAGAGGCTGTACAGTAACAGAACCGCCGAAGCGCATGCGGCGGCGGCGGGCGCCCGCGGCGAAGAAGGTGACCCAGCAACCTGCGCCACTGGTCGAAGGCAAGCGCGTTGTCGAGTTGCGGAGTGCAGCTGTCAGTATCTTGAAATCAGCGAGGGAGGACTCCTCACAGTTTGCCGTGGATGCTTCTTGGAGATTCTTAGCGTCATTGCCTGAGTGTAGCGCGAAGGACGGTTTGGACGGGGCGCTCGCGGCGGCACGCTTGGCGAAGCTGCTCGACGCTTCTGACGACAGACTGCAACCTGATAACGCGGTCCTTACGAATGCGAGGACGAAGCTGCGAGCTTCGCTGAACGAGGCGCCGTCGTGGGCCTCGTCGGCCGCGGTGGAAGCCCTGGCCTTCTCCCTACGAGCCGCCGTCGTCCCCAGTCGCGGGGGAAGATACCGCCTCGAGGACGGCGATTCCGACGTCGACGACGGCTCCGACAGCGAGGGCGACGACGAGACGTCGGACGAAGCGGCTCGACGCGCACGGACGGCGGCCTTCGTCGAGGAGCTCGTCGAAGCTTTGAGTACAGTGGTAGATGCGCACGATGCGGAAGTACTTAAACAACTAGAAGGCGAGGAGCCGTCGAAGCGCCGGCGCAAGAAGGCCGACGACGACCCCGCGGGCGACGCGCGGCTGGCGCGCTGTCTGTTGCGAGCCGCTGGAGGTGAGTCGACGGGTTCGACACCCCATGCCCAGATCTTCGAGCCTCCGTTCTCGAAGCTAGCTCGATTAGGAAGGGCTTTGTTCGGCGAGAATGGGTCGTCGGAGGACACGTCTACGGTCAAACCGCTTGTAGATAGGTTAGCTCGCCGCTCGGTGGACGTGAAGGCCCTAGGTTCAGAGTTGAAAGGCACGAGACAAACCGCTGTCAGGAAGCGGTGTTCTACCTCTGTTAATAGTCGCGTAGTAGCCCACGCCCTGTCCCAGAAACCGCAGACGGCGCGCGTCGTTGCTGCCGTAGCTGCCGCGGCGAGGGCCGTCGCCGTCTCCGCGCGACGACAACATTTAAGATCAGGAATGGCCCAGGACACGAGTTGCTGGATCAACGCCGCCGCGGCTCTAGGGGCCTTGAAGACGGACGCCGCTTATGCGTTCATGCGCGGGCTCTGTGCGAACGCGCAGCAACAATTAGCGAGGAGGCCCTCGGACGCGCGAGCCGTCGACTGTAAACGTCGATTGGGTGCCACTTGCGTGTTATTTGATAATCAAGCTAAGAATGAGGCAGTGTGGGCGTCGGCACGTAGTGCAGCTCTGGATGATTTGGAGAGGTGGACCTCGTCGCCGCGAGCGGAGCACAGACAACACGTCGTAAGTTACGTGGAGAACACTTCGGAAGAGTCAGTAGGTGCCGAAAAGTTGTTGAGTTGGGCGCTGAAGGACGACTTGTCATCACAAGGGGGGCACCTCGCCATTGCGGCTCGCATCGTCGTGACCGCGTCGCAGTTCCCCGATGCTACCAGTGGCAGTGTCCGATTGCCAACAGCGAAAGCTATAAGTGGAGCCCCACCGGGCGCCCTACGAGCCTCGTTAATCGCAGCGAAGCACGAAACGGCGTCGATCTGCGAGCTCTGCGCTTCTGCCGCGTGCGGCGACGCGAAGGGCGTCGACGGGAGGTACCCCGCAGCTACTGGGGCTGCCAGTTTTGTAGCAGGCAGAGGCGACGAGGACGCGGGCTGGGCCCCGCAAAAGACGGCCAAGAAAGGCAATGAGGTGTGGGCTTCTGCTTGTAGAACAGCAATTCTAAGAGCGATCGTCGACGACGGCGAGGTCACGGAGTTGTTAGAACTACCGGCGCGCGCGTCGAGGCCGTGCGAGTCGTTACTGGTTTTGTGTGCCGTGACGAACGGTGGTTCTGCAGCCGCGGACGTGGCTCAACGCTTGGTGCAGTCCGGTAAAACGCTTGGTTCCGCACGAGCGCTGGAGCTAGCTGCAGCTTTGTGTGCCGGCTTCCGACGAGCTCTAGGGTTAAGGCAAGAAGAACAGACCCTACCTGTCCAAGAAGAGGAGGAGGAGCCGCAACGAGAGGTCCCTACCAAGTGCACCTTCGCCTCCACCAGTGGCGCGTTCGTCGAGCAACATTGGTACAACTGCGCGACGTGTGGTTTAGTTGGAGACAAAGGGGCGTGTGCGGCCTGTATCAGGACGTGCCACGCGGGCCACGACATCTCCTACGCTCGTAAAAGTTCTTTCTTTTGCGACTGCGGGGCTCGCGGTTCGACGACGGCGGCGGATAGGGCTGCTCAGAGAGAACGGGAGTCCTTCCTGGGCGGTGACATACCGGGTGGAAGACGGGGTGCTTCGGCGGCCGCGTTGTTAGCGGCGGCGCCTCCTTGCCGGTGCCTAGACGCGTCGGAGCGACGCTTCAGACCTCGAGCGCCGACGATCGAACGAAGGCCGCCGAAGCAGGACCGAGCTCGACTCTTGAGAAGGGTCGAGAACCTCGCGGCGACGACGAGGCAAGCCTCACTACCGGCATCACTCGCCGAGGCGGCGTGTGCCGTCTCCACCGAACTCGCCCGAGCGGCGGCGGCGTCGCTCGCGGAACGGCCAATACGCTCAAGAGCGTCCTCCATAGTGCAAAAACCTCGACGCGTCATCGAAGCGCAGCCGTCGCCTGGCAGAGGCAGGACCTCCAAGGGTAGCTCTGAGAGTGCCGCACCGACGCGATCGGCACCAAAAGTCCGACGGGCATCGTGCGTCCACGGCCTGGACGTGAAGGTCCCCGGCGAGCAGACGACGGGACCCGTGGCGCGCCAGACGAAGGCTTTACTACAACGTCATAGATTGGCTCCGAGATTAGTGTCTGCTGATCGACGAGGCAGGGTCGCGATTGGCTGTCGAAGAACTGTGACAATATATGTCTTAGAAAACGCCCTACGAGCGAGAAGGCCGCAACGCACGGCTTGCGTGGCGTTGACGCGAGCCAACACGCCCTTCGACCTCGTTGGACTCGCCTTCAACCCGTGCTGCGACCGACACGTCGCGTGCTGGGGGTTGCGGGACTGCTGCGTCGTCGCGTTAGATGGGGGCGACCAAAAAAAGAATGACGAACCGATCAACGTGAAGGTCGAGCTCGCGCTAGATGCGCTGGCGTCCGACGCCGCGCATGTGGTTAAGTGTCTGTGGGTCCCTGCGTCCAAGTGCGGCCTGGCCGTCTGTACGACGTTGGGGGTCCACATCTACGACCTATCGAGAGATACGGCGACGCCGACGCACGCTTATGTCCTGGCTTATGACCAGCATCACTTACGAGATGCGTGTCTGGCGCCGCCGCGACCGGAGTGGGGCGGGGCCCGAGCGTTGTATGCGGTCCTGGACACGGGTCGGGTCTTCGCGGCGGACGTGGAGCCGGATGATAATGAATTATTTGGTAGGAAGTCTACAGTACAAACGGCCAAAGAAGTTTACCTGGACCTCCACGACGCGCTGTCGTTGCCGCCTCGGTTGTTTGCGGGTGCTGGGGCGGCCCATGGGTTGCTCTATTCGTCGAGGGCCCATGCTCTGGTCATAGCTCGAGACGGCTGTGCGGCCTGCGTCATTCCGCTCGGGGACGGCGTCCGCGATGTGAGGGGTGGAGGTCACATCTTACCGTGTACCGTGCCACCGCCTCCTCGACGGCCCCAAGTCTCTAGGCCACCTACAGGTTCAGCAGCAGCGGATGAGTTGCTGTTGGCCGCGTTAAATGCCTCACAAACGCAGCAGAAGACGGCGCAACAGCCTTTTGACGCGTGGCTCGAGTGGCCGGGCGGCGAATGCGACGACGATGCGGATGCGGTTGACGTCGTCTGTGTGGCGCGCGGGGTGTCTACGACGCCCAGGACGTCGGGTAGAGGTACGGAGCGAGTGGTCTACGTCGCTTGTAGTGGCTTATCTGAAGAATCTTCTAGAATGTCGGTGGCGAGGGAATGCGACTGCACGGAGCCCGGGCCCGCGCCGCCCGCCTCCACCGCGGCTCAGCGACTCGCCGCGGCCACGGGTGGTAGTACGACGCCCCAGCATCGTCGCGTGCTGGGTGTTTGTGCGTATATGCCACCTAGAGCAACAAAGTTATCAGGCAGGCAGCTCATGGTTCTCTTCGACGACGGCACGTTACAGTTGTTCGACCGACCGGACTGCGAGCCCGCCGACGTCTCCATGGAGGAGGACGACGACGAGGACGACGAGGACGAGGAACTTGTGAGAAGAGGCCCGGCTTGTGTGCAATTTGAATCATTATCAGTAGTACCGCAGCCTAGGGTCGTCTTTGCCGGTGATCTAGCTTCTTCCAAACCCTCTACGGATTTGAGGAGACGACTACGAGCGTCGACGGACGAGTATTTAGTCGGCAAGGCCGACGGCGGCTCGTTACTCGTATCTGTCGATCCGTCGTACCTCCAAGAGCGGGGCTCCCTACGAGCGGTCCGATTGTTGGTCGGTTCCGCCGCGTCGAACCACGCCCCCGAGGAGCTCGTGGTTTGTGGGAAGGTCGTGCCGGTCCGGACGAACCAGCGGGCCTGGCGCGACGTCTTTTTGGATTCTAATGATAGACGAGCCTGTCGCAGACTAGGCGGCGTGCCCGTGTCGATGTTGGGCGCTCGACGGGCAGGAAACCCGCCCATCCTAGATGCGGTCGAGGTCTATGTTGCTGACGAGGCTTTGCGGAGGAAGCCGAAGAAAAAGAAGGTACAAACGGTGATCGACGTCTGTCGCGGGATACCCCTGAAAAGGTGCCTGGCCGCGGCGTCGCGCATCGCGGCTTTGGTGTCACATCCCTCGTCTTCCCTGGAGCGGTTCCCTCCCATCGAGTCTCCGTTCGACGACACTTATGCAACCGTAGATATGCTTGATGACCCGTCAGCTTTGTGTCAAGCGGCTTTATTGGTCGTCGAACGGACCTGCCTCACGACGAAGTCCGATAGAGCTTGGTGCCGCGCCGCCTCGACGCTCGTACGCGTGTCGGCTCAGTTCGACGCGACGCGGTCCTCGGCTTATATAGATCAAGCTAGACTGGATCGCCTGGTCAAGGCCACGGACGGGAGTCAGGACGACTCGCGAGCGGATGCCGTCGCTAGGTTAGCACTGGCCTTGCACGAGCGGGAACCTTCACAATTCAGGAAACGGCTCTGTCCTTCGGACGAGGACTACGGCTTCCCGAAGATCGCGGCCGTCGCCCGTCGAGGCCCGGAAGTGCAATCGACCACGTCCCGAACGATCGTATCATTAGCTTGTTCGGAGTTGTGGTCTAGGGGCTCTTCCTCGGCGACGCCGACCGAGACGGCGCGGGAGGGCTACCTCAAACTAGTATCGACGCTCGAGAACGGCGACACGGCCGACAGCAGCATGGAGGCGTTGGCCGACGAAATATCGAAAGCCTTGATTGCTGATCCAGCATCTGCGGCATCGGCACTGCGCGATGAAAACATCAGTAGCGAATCGAAGACCGAGGACACGATCCAAGAGTCCAAAGATGATGATCAACAAACGAAGGCCTCGTTCTTCGCGTCCTGCGTCCTGCCTTTGGTGCTGGATCGCCTCAAGCAGCATGTCGTCGTAGCTAGTTTAGGTGAAGGGACCATGGACTCCGTTGGAAGCCCAGGTAACGTCGCGCGGGGTCTGGGATGTGTTCTGTCAATAGCGTCGAAGTGCTACGCCGACCCTCAATTAGCCTCTGCTGTGTCATACGTCCTATGTGACTGGGCGAGTGATACGCTCAGATATGCGTTGTGCCATGATGTGCTCAAGTGCCACGCTGAGAGGCGAGGGCGGCACTCCCGTTCGTTGCAGCGGGACGGCGTCGAGTGGTGCTGCGATGAGGAGGAGTCGTGGTTTTCTCGCGATGAGACTCGGGAGGACGTTGTGGTTTTACTCTTGAGGACGGTGGAGCGACTGTGCCGAGGCATCCCCTCCGTCCAACGCCAACAGGGCCAACCTCTGACGAGGAGGGATACCATGGAGTCGCAGGACGGCGACGACGAGGACCGAGTTGTGGAAGTTATCACACCGGTGGATGCTACTACAAAAAGATGCGCGGACGATGTTGAGTTATCTTGTGCACCTCTCAGCCTACACCGCGGCTCGTCGGAGACGGCGTGTCGCGCCGCGTCGCGTTCCGCAAGGCAGGCCGTCGCGCGCCAGCTCGACACGCAGGAGAACGGCGTCTCGCTCCGAGACGCGCTCGTCGCTAAGAGTAGAAGAGCCCTAGCGACGCTACGAGCAGAATCCGAGGCGTCCTCCTCGCCGCAGCAGCCCGACGACGACGAAAGCAAGCCGCCCCTGCTCAACGACCACTCGGACGCCGAGTCTGTTGAAAGCGATGATGATGCTTCGGAGGAGCGGCCGGTCGTTCCCTGCGGGTTGCTGGACGACGACGTAGCTGAAGAGGTGTTGGAGGATGATCAGACAGTACAAAGTGTGGACCCATGCCCGTGGTGGGTGCCGCTCGTGGCAGCTCCCGAAGTTGACCGGCCGCGCTCGGCCAAGCTAAGAAGGAATCATCGAGCGGAGCTAGCTTCCGCCTTCTTAGCGGCGTCCTTACGGTGCTGCGCGTCAGCGGGTGGCGCGTTAACTTCCTCAGAACGACGCTTTCCCCCGGCCTTTTTCGCCGCGCTCTGTGACGCCGTCGGCGACCGCAATTTGCCGAAGGGGGCGCGACGGGCGGCGCGGCGCGCGTTACGGAGGTTGTGCGGCGGCTCGCCCCGCGAGTACCGCGCGTGTCGGGACTCGCATCTCTTTGCCCGGCATTTCACGCGACTACGGACGGCTCTCTCGACAATAAGACGAGAGGGCGAGCTCGAGTACGTGTCTGCGGCGCGGCTGGAGCACTCTCTGACACGGTTACTAAGGGTGGTCCGTTCACGAGCCCACCACTGGAGGACCTTTTGTGCGAGACCGGCCATCGGTTCCACTACAGATGATGATGATGTGGTCATGATCGACCAAGAAGACAAGGAAGATGACGCGTCGCTAGCTGACGCGTCCGATGGTGAGGAAGTCACGTTCGAGCGGGGCCACTGCGGGAGTACCACCTTACTGGAGTTGTGCGAAGTCCTCCCCGCCTCGACGGCGCGAAACGCGGTGCTCGAGCTCCTAGAAAGGTGCTGCAGACCCGTGGACAACTTGCGAGACGACGACTTGAGACTAGAAGATCAACGCGCGTCCGCGGAGAACGCATCTGATCAGAGGACGCAGTCGCGGCCGAGACGGAGGTTCGCGCGGTTCCTCGGGCTGGGGGCTCCTGCCCAATCAGTAGGAAGCGCTTCGAGGGCGGCTCAGGGTTTGGTGATTGATCTTGGTGAAGGAGCGTCGGAGAAATTACTAGCATTTGCCTCGACGATCGCGGTGGATGGAGATTCGAGAGGCTGCCGCGCGTTAGGTGCCCAAACCTTGAGACACGTCTGGCGCGCTTTGGATCGACCGGCGAAGACCACGGTACTAGCAGCATTGGCATCGCGGGCGCCTCGAGAACTCAGAAGGTCGGGCGGCGGCGAACTACTCGCGGCTCTCCGAGGCGCCCTCGTCGAAGCCATCGACGACCGAGGCATCCTGCCCGACGACACCTTAAATGAGTTGTGTAGCACCTTACAAGCAGGCTTGAGAAATGCACGACAGTCAGATGACGATGTCCGAGCCGTCTACCAGGCGACGGACGGTCTTTGCAGAAATGCCCCGAGGTGTTTCGACGATATTGATGAAGACGAGGAAGACGCCGAACTGCTGAAGGCGGCGTCAGAGGCCGACGCGACCGTGCAAAACGAAGCCGGTCCCGTGGTCGACGACTTCGAGGGCTCGACGACCGATGATGCCGACCGCGTCCGCTACCTGAGCGACGGCGACGTCTTCACGGCGAAGGACGTCAAGGACTGCGTCACGGTGCGGGACCGATCGCAGTCGTTGCTGAGCGACCCGGAGGACCCCGACAGCGACTCGGAAAAGAAGAAAGTTCCGGGTAAGGCGAGGCCGCGGGAGAAGAGGAAGCCCCTCCAGTCCCTGGAGGATCTAAGGAAAGCAGCGAGGTACACGGAGAACACGGCTCTGTCTCAGCTGAGGACCGTTCGTAGAATTACGCACTTGGAACTAAGGATCCGAGAGCCGCGCGGGAGGTATGTGCGACGGTTGAAGTTACATTATGCGGCGCGCGAAGTCGATTCTTTGTCTGATTTGTCTTGGCCGACACATAGAAGGAAATGGGCCTTGGCCGCGACCGTGAGGTTAGAACGGGGCCAGACCTCGGCTAGGATACCTCTACCGGCACCGTTAGTGGCCGCGAACTTACTCATAGAATACGACGACTTCTACCCTCAAAGAACCACGGGCCCGCCCCAGCAACGACGTACTGGATCAAAGACGCAGCCTTGCTTACATTGCCCGAGGTGCGGTCGGGCCGTGACCGACGCGCACGGCGTCTGCCAGCACTGCGGCGAAGTGGCCTTCCAGTGCCGGCAGTGCCGCCACATCAACTACGAGCGACTCGACGCGTTCCTGTGCGTCGAGTGCGGCTACTGCGCCTTCGGCGACTTTTCGTATCGACTGCGAAGTGACCCGGCGCCGGATGCTCTCTCCATCAGATCGGAGGAGGACCTGCAGCGGGCCGTCGCGCGGTTGCGGGACCGCGCGGACGCCTGTGCGGATGCGAGGCGAGAGTTACGACGACTCCTGCCGGAATGTGCGCGAAGGGCGAGAGCATTAGCTCTGTCGCGCGACGACGAGCACGCGGTCTTTTCGGCGTGGCCGCGGTCGTCAAAAACAGCTTTAGATGACACGTGGTGCGCCGTGGACGTGGCGTCCTTCGCGCTGATGGCCCACGCGGACGCGCGCGTGCTTGGGACGCCGCGAGCCGCGGCGCAGTTGGCGGCGGATCTAGGTTCGTTGTTGAGTGTCGTGGCACCATCATCACAAAACGTAGCTAGATTATTCGGCGTCGACGAGGAGGAGGAGCCCGTGGCCGTGATGCCGCCCTTGGATCTTGGACCGGCGCGAGCGTCTTCTTCTCTCGCGTCCATCCTGGCGTCGGCTCGTGATTCCGGTCCCGAGGACGCGCGTCGGTTGGCGGCCGCGTTGGAGGGCGTGCCTCGGAGACGAATGCGACGACGACGGCTCGGGGCGCCTCCAACATTGGGAGGTTCTTCGTACGCCGCTGCCTTATCTGCCGCAAGGCGAGCCGTACGAGCGCCGCCTACCGCTTTACTACGAAGGCCAGCCCGAAGAGCCCTAGCCCAAGCGGCAGCGGGACTCCTAGGACGGTATCCGAGAGCCGCACCACCTCGCGCGAACGCCGCCGCGTTATTTTTCCGAGGTGAGACCGCCGCGCGATCTATTCGCTTGCGACGAGATCCCGCGGCGATGCCCGGAGAGGCTCATGAGGAGGACGAGGACGACCCCATGATCGAGGAGGACGAGGACGAGGAGGAGATGCTGCAACGCGCGCTCGCGGCCTCCGCCCCGCCGCCGCCCGAACCGCACGGTGATGATAGCGACCCGCCGGGCTCGTCGGATGACGACGAGGACGACGATCTCGATGCGGCGCTCGACGACGATGATCCGTTAGCGTTCGAGCTGCGAGAAGACGTGGACTTTGGGAGGGAGAGATTCGACGAAGATGAATCTAGGGAAGAAGAGCCGCCGCCGGAGGAGCAGGAGGACGAGGAGAAGCCTGTACAACCTGATGCGAAGGTCCTCAAGGCGCAGAAGCGCCAGAAGAGGGAGGAGGTCGCTTCCGCTTCTCTCGATAGAGTTTATGCGGCGGCGGCGGCCGCTGATCAAATTGTCAGAGGCGGTACGCAGCGGAAGAAGCGTGATAGAACTGGTGTGCCCAAATCGCCTCCCAAACCGTCGTCTGATTCTTTACGTGAATTAGTGAAGTCAGTGCACGCGGAAGACTTGAGAAAAAGATCTGCTTCAGATAGCGAAGAGGAGGACGAGTCGACGGTGAAGCTCGGCCACGCGGCGCGCTCTCTGCTGGATCTGTACGAGGGCGAGTGCTTGCCGTTGGCGGCGGAACTTAAGTCAGCATCAAAACAAGCCGCGCAGACCGTCGCTCGCGTAAGGGCCTATAGAAGACGCACGCATACGCAGGAAGACGTATCGTCCGAGGACGACGATGATGATGAGGCGTCGCTCAAGACGGCGGCGACGGCCGGGCGGTTGGCAGCGTTAGCTGGGGCTTTAGCGTCATCGGAACGGGGCAGAAAAGCCCTGGATCGGAAGCGCGTCGCTACTGAATTATTGGCCGTGGCTTCGAGTGACCACCGGGAGGCGTCGCGCGCGGCGGCCCAGGCTTTGAGAAGCTTAGCGTCCCATTCCGAGCACGCCCGCAGTTATTTGTTCGAGGCCTTACGGAGTGCTGCTCATGATGCATTAACGGACCCGTGTCAGTTAGGCGGACGCTCTCGGGACGCGGCGCCGCTGGGACGGGCGTTGAATTCACTCAGGGACCACGTCGCGGCGCCGGGCACGGTGCTGTCCGCGGCTTGTTTGTCTTTCTGTCTGGACGTCGTTCCAAAAGCAGCTTTGTCGGACGATCCGCAGATCGCCGCGTCTCTCTTGCGACCGTGCCTCGGCGTGCTCTGCAAGGTGGCCTCGTCACCAGATAATGAGACTGTTATAAAGTGGCTCCAGAGGGAATCGGGGCGCCTCCCGCGCGAGTCGGGGCCGTGGCGCTCTCTATCAAGGTTCTCGCGGCCGACTGATGTCAGAAGCGCTTTTGAGAAATGGAAGGGCCCCCCGGCGAAGCACTGGTGGCTCCGAGCGCTGACGGGTTCAAACGAGGCGTGCCGGCGGCAGGCGTCACTGCTATTGCTCGCGGCCTGCGGGAATGAGATGGAGACGCCCGGTCAAACAGCATGTGTCGAGTTCGCTCTGGAAAGTTTCGCGACGGCCTGTTCCGCGGGAGGAGGCGACGTGAGCCAGCTAGTTGTGGTCGCGAAGGAGCTCATCACAAGCGTGAAGCGGCGCGCGTACATCCAGAAGCGAGGCTTTGGGAGGTGCTGTGCGAGACTAGCTCGAAGGGAGGCTTCTCTTTTATTAGCGAGAGATGCGCGATTATTAAGGGATGCGCGGGGCGGCGCCGACGGCGCCGCTGCCAGAGCGGTTGGCAGAGAGTCGCCTGCTTTGGAAGCTCTGTGCGTCCTCGCGTCCGAATTGGCTGAACCTACAGAAGATGATGATGCGGAGGGCGCTGCTGGCAGGGCCTCAAGAGACGCACTAGATGTCCCTTTAGAGGCCTGCCTGGCTCTTAGAGCGTTGGCGTTGCTCGGCTGCCGGGCGACGGACCAAGCTGCGGATGCATTAGCCTCCGCCGCCCGTGTCCCTCTAGATTGCGACTGTCGGTCGTCCGTAGACAAGAGGCGAGGCGATCGATTGGCCTTTTTGGCCGCTTCCTGTCGCGTGCTGCGGAGAAGACGAGATCGTCGATTGGGCATACTGATTGACGAGCCACCCCCGCCGCTCGACGCGAAGGCCATTGATGGGTTGTTAAAAGATATGGCGTCCGCTGCTACACCTAAAAGACAGAGACAAAGGGTCCAACTCCAACTCAGAAGGGCCCCGACGCAAGAAGAGTTCTTTCGGGGCAATCTCCCTAGATCGACCGTAGATCTAGATGATGTCCCGACGGAAAACTCCGGTGAGGACGCCGAGCCGTTGATGCGGGACGTGCGGCGGAAGATCGCGCGGGATCTCGACATGGTCGACGCGGCGGAGATGCTCGAGTTGCTCGTATGTGACAAGATCATTTCACTGGATCTCAGTGTCAGGCAGGTCTACGCGAACGTCTGGCAGCCTGGGTCCAAAGATGCTAGAAATAGGGCTCGTAGGAGACGCATGGGCGCTCTAGCCGCGGCTCTAGGCGATGCGGGGGCTTCATTGATGGCCCCCGGGGAGGAGGAAGACGAAGACCATGACATGGAGGAGGAGGACGAGGTCTACTCGGAGGTCGGTGACGAGGACGACGAGGAGGAAGATAGTAATGAAGAGGAGCCCAAGCGGCGGAGGCGGGTGACGCCGCCGATGGTCGTCACGTATCGCCTCACTGGTGTGGATGGAGAGGCCACGGAGGAGCGGTACGAGGTCGTCGAGGCGCAGGACGACGGCCGCCGGAAGCAGGACCAGTCGCAAGCTGCCGTCGTCATCGCGTCGTCTGGCGGGCTCGAGGAATTGGTACGGTGTTGTTCTTCTAGAGATGCCCCAGAGTTAGCTGGGCGAGCTTTACAGTTACTAGCGTTGTGTGCCGATAGTGGCTATGCCTCGGACCTAGCGAAGCGGGGCGCGTCGGGTGCGTTGCTCGCTCGATTAGTCGCGGAGCTCCGCAATAAAAAGACCTCGCAGAACACGTTGGTGCCTCGCATCTTGAGTCTACTCGAGACGCTGGCGCCCGCCGCCGCGGCCGAAGACTCGCAGTCGGAGACCGAAGAGGATTCCAATGAAGCTGGCCATTTAGAGACATTGGTAGAAGGTTTGAAAGATGAATCCGTCGCGTCTGCTCTCGCGCGGACGCCGGCGCTGCGGAAGGCCGTGTGTCGCCTACTACCGGCGTTGGCCTACGGTCGTAAAGACGCCGCGGACGCGTTGGCGTCGACCGTCGTCCAATTGTTCGATAGTGGTGTTGATAAGTGGGCGCAAGAATCGACCAATGATCCGGACTCCGTCGCGGCTGCTTGCTTGAGAGAAGTTGTGGAAGGCTTGGGGTCTGGCGTCGGCGCGAGAGCTCTCGGCGACGCTTTGGAGAGAGCGGGCTTCGCGAAGAAATGTAGTCAAGCGCTCGTGAAGCGTCTACCTACGACTTCACCGAAATTCGCCTGGTCTTCGAATGGAACTGAAGCTACGGAGTGGACCGAGTGTGCGGTCAAAGATGAAAGGATCATCGTGGCTCTCCTGAAAGCACTGAAAGGCTGCTGCGCTTCATCTGAGAGATGCGCGAAGACGGCAATAAAGGACAAAGCGGTCGAAAGTGCCCATGCCCTGGAATTATTGCTCGCTCCTTCGTCCGTGTGTCTGGCGGCCGAGGAGCTCGTCGACGCGTGCGTCGCGTGGCCCAGCGGCTCGAAGGCTCGAAGCATGCGCGAGGCTTCTAGAAATGCTCGTCTCGACCACGCGTCGAAGAAGCGCGACCGCATCCTGAAGAGATATGGGTTGGAGGCGCCTCCACGACAAGGCCAGCCCCGGAAACGCGCGAGAGCCCCGTCGGTCACGGAGAACGTGCAAGACAACGAGCCCGACGACGCGGGGTCGGCTCGGTGCGTCGTGTGTCGCGAAGGCTTCGCGTCGAGACCTAGAGACGCTTTGGGGGCCTACATCTTCTCGAAGCTGGCCGCGGCGGACGTCGGGGGCGCGGACGGCTTTCAGCTGGTCGAAGGTGCGGCCGCGGCGGCGCAAGCGGCCTCGAGGCCGCGGCCGCCTCCCGCGGTATGTTCTTCCGTGGGTGCGATGCATTGTATTCATGCGAACTGCCATCGCGACGCGACGCGCGCGGAACGGTCGTTGAGGTCTCCGAGGGCCGAGTGGGACGGCGCGGCCCTCCGGAACTCGAGGGTCCTATGTAATTCGATCCTGCCCGTGCGGCCGCCCCAAGCGACGGACGACTGGGCGTCGGCGCGCGCGGCCTACCACGCCGCCGTCGAGCGCCACTTCGGGCGCGTGGCGCAGCTCGGCGTCGCCGCGGCGCCGGCGTCGCAGCTCGCCGCGGCGGCCTCGACGTCGTCCTACGCGTCGCCATCATCTCGGGCCCTGCGGTCGTCGCGGTTCCAACTAGCCGCGCACGACGCGCGTTTGTTGCTATTACGCTTAGCCCACAACGAGCCGCTCCACCAGGAGAGCGGCGGCGGTTCGAGACGGTCGAACCTCGAACTCTGCTTGTACTTGCTGCAAATGGCGGGCCACCAGCTCCAGGATCGGGACGCCGGCGGCGCGGCCGACGCGGCCCTCGCGCAGCGCGAGCGGCGCCACCTCGACGCCGTCGTCGCCGCGTCTTTAGATCGCGCCCAGGGCTCGGCGGACCAGCGCAAGCGGGCGGCCGAGGCCGCGCCGCACGCCGCCCTGCTATCACTCTTCTCTGCATCCAACGACCGCTGGTCCGTGCAGCGCAAGCGGCGGGCCTGCGCCCGCGCGCTCAAGCGGTCCGTGGACCGCGCGAAGAGCCGGGCCGCGGCCTCGGCCGCCGCGCGGAGCCGGCGCGGCCGCGCCGGCTCGCAGGGCCAGCCCTCGCCGCCGAACAGCCCGCAGCGCCCTACCAATACGGCGGCACCGGCGCCGGCGCCCGCCGACGTCGAGGCCGCCACGGCCGCGCGCGCGGTGACCTACGCGCGCGCGACGCTCGCCTACGTGGCCCTCGTCGACAAGCTGCAGTCCGTGCTCGCGACGCCGCTCGTGCCGGCCGCGACCGTCATCACGCCTGTTGAAGGGCGCACGTCGCTGTTTGGTGGAGACGACGCGGGCATCGGCCGCTGCGCCGCGGAGCTCGCGAGCTTCTACGACTCGCAGCTCCGCGACGCCGAGGCGCCCCAAGACGTCCTGCGCGTCATGGACCTGGACGCGGACGCGCTAGATCTCGACGCCGAGACGCGGTCCATGGTCTTCGGGTAGCTTTGTGGCGGTCTCCCCTTGGGACCGCTCCATAGCGCGTGTTGTGTGCCGGCGGGGCACCTCTCTTTAAGTACTAATGGTATAATTTCGGTCAAGGGAATCTGGCGCCTAGGGCGCGCGCTTGCTCGTCGAGCTCTTGCTGCCATCTGAGAAGCGTTGGATTCCACAACGGTTGTTGCTGGACGTAGCCCTGAGTAGTAGCTGGGGCGGCGAGGCTTTGGTAGTACTGGTAGTACGAGCCCGCCGGCAGTCTCGCTCGCTCTTCCGCGAGCTGCTTCTCGAACGCCGCCAACGTGGCGGAGATTCTCTGGTACGGGTTGCCGTTGTTGACCTGCTGTGGATGACGCGCGGCCGCGCCGGCGGGCGCGGCATCGGCCGCGGGCTCAACAACCGTCTCCTGCGAAACCCACGTAGAATACCCCCGCGCCTTGCTATACCAGTAGGGCTTGCCCGACGCCTGGTCCACATACCTACACCAGTCGTTCACGGCCGCGCCCGCGAAGGGCCGGCGTTCGCGAAGGCCCGGCGTTCGCGCGGCCAGTGGAGAACGGCTGCGGCTGCGGGACCGACTCACGGAGCGGGAGCGTGAGCGCCCGGTGCGCACGTCGGCGTCGGGCTGCAATGCCTGAGCCTGCTGCCCCTCAACGTTGGGCTCCTTCGCGGGGCGCTCGTTCACCCGAGCGCGCAGCCGTCGTTTCCAGGATTCCCGGGACTCGAGGTCATCGGCCATCGGGACTGTCCGCCGGGCAGCCAGCGCCGAGGCAGCGGGCCCGGCCGGGCAAAAAGGCACAGCCACTGTGAGCCAGAGCGGCGGGCCCATGAGTTTGCGACCCGCGGCGGGAGGAGCTCTGTGCCCTCGGGCTCGGTATAATTCCAGTGGTATTTCGCTCTCTTTTACGATGACAATACTATATATACAAGACATTCTCTATGAACAGTAGTATTTGTGCAGTGCCACGTCCTCGCGGTACATGTCCCGAAGCCAGGCGGCGGTCTCGGCGGAGACGGCGGCCGTGGCATTGCGGCGTGGACGGCGCGTAGTGCGTAGGTTCGAGTGGCGATGCGATGCTCGCGCCCCGAGTTCCGCCGCGAGCGCGGGGAGATCGCTTCGCAGCGACTCCGTGCAGAGTACACGGAGCCGAACCTGGCCCCGCCTGCAGGCGCATGCGGACCCAACGAGGTACGACAGCTGCGGCGTGGCAAAGTATTGGTTCACGGCCGTGTTGAGCCTTCGGAACGAGCTCGCGAGCCCGTCCGGAAACGCGGGGCGAGGACCGTCACCGAGGCGCTTTCTCCACTCGCTTAGTAGGTTCTCGAGCGTGCCGAAGCCGCGAAAGTCGGGCCGGTAGCGCCAGCCGCTCTGGAAGCGGCGCACGGGGTCCCGGAGCGTGAGCAGGAAGACGTCTACTTTCTCTTGCGGTTCTCCGAACGTGTCCAGGGCCGTCGACCACCGCTTCGTAGTCCTGAGGAGATGATCTACCGTTATGCGGTGGTCATGGTGGGATATCAAGCGGTGCGCCGTCGCCCGAGGGGTGACGCGCGCACCGCCGCGGCGCACCGCCTCGCCAGCGAGCCGGCGGCGAGGGAGTCGCGGGACCCCTGCGGGCCGAGCGCGTCTGTTTCCAACCACGCCGCGCCAGGCCTGCAGCGCGTCCGCAAGCGTCTGACTGCCCGTGCCGGCGACGGCAAGGTTCGCCACGGCCGCACTGGGCTCGATGCGCGTTGTTGCGTTGCATTGGATCGCGGCGCGCAGCAGCCTTTCGGCGTAGCCGGGTCTGCGGACTAGCCTCGACTCGTCGCAGCGTGTAGCGGCCCTCGCGACCGCGTGGAGGAGGATGAGGCAGCGGCGCATTTAGTACAGCAAGACCTTCTTCACGATCTCAGGGCGGCAGTAGCCGTGTGGTGATTTCCTGCAGTAGTTCTTGTATCGGGCTCCTCCCTTTTGACTCCCTTGCATGAGTGGCAGATTTTCACGCGCACGTAGCCATTGCTCTCTGGACGCCATACCTCTCGCAAGGCATGCGCGGCGCCTCTCTGCTGCACAGGCTTGCTGATGCTTCTGCAAGGAGCTGCGCTGAGGATCCAGCTGTGGGTATTTGGACGAGTTCGGCGCATGCGCAGGGCTGCCCAGCCGCGAGACTCAGGCTAGAGCTAGTGTAACGCTAGCGTGCGGAGTCCTAAAAGTCGTCGCAGCGGCGTCGTCCGGCCGCAGAGGCCTCGCCTCCCAGGTCTTTTCAATACAGATTACTATATACACTGGCGTGCAACAGGCTTGCTGTGCGATGGTGGAATTTGGGACGGGGCGCGCCGCGCAAGGGGCGCGCCGGGAGCCGCCGGCGGGGTTTCGACTGCCGGGGCCGGGACAAGGCAATGGGTGTTGGGTCAGGCGCGAGCTGGGACAATGGCGTGGTGCTGGTATGTGCAGGGTGCTCGCGGCGAGGGGGCGCGGCGCGGACCGGTCTTGGCGTCCGCGCGCGCCGGCAATATAAACCTGCGGCGGAGATACACGTTCGCGCCCGGACGCGCGCGTTGCCATCCACGCCGCGTCGCACAGAGTGGGGGTCGATGAGAGTATGTACAGAACGAGAGAACAGCAGCAGGACGGACCGGGCCGTCTACGTCTAGGCCTCCGTGGCCTTGACGCCGTCGACCGAGGCCGCGACGACCTCGGACATGGCGCCGCCGTGCTTGGAATCATCCAAGCCGGCGTCCTCGATCTCCTGGGAGACGCGTAATAATCCAGTGGCCTTGAGCGTGCCGAAGAGCGCGCCCATCGTCGAGCCCACCCACGCGAGGATGACGAAGACGCAGGCGAAGGCCGCCGCGAAGGAGCCCGAGGCCTTGCCGCCGTAGAAGAGGCCGGCGCAGTCGTCCTTGCGGTCGCCGTAGTAGCTCACCGAGTAGTAGAACGGCGTCGCGAAGAGGCCGCACGCGATGACGCCCCAGGCGCCGCAGGCGCCGTGGACGGCGAAGGCGTCGACGGCGTCGTCGATGCCCGCGGCCTTGACGCCCTTGGACGCGCCGACGTAGACGAGGGAGCCGATGAGGCCGACGACGATGGCGCCGAAGGGGCTTACGACGGCGCACGGCGACGTGATGGACACGAGGCCGGCGAGGACGCCGTTGTATACGTAGCCCGGGTCGATGTACTGCTTCTCGACGAAGCCGATGGCCGCCGTGCCGAGGCAGCCCGCCGCCGCGCCGAGCGTCGTCGTCATGGCGACGTGCGCGGCCGACTGCGCGTAGCCGTCGATGTAGAGCGTCGAGACCTGTGTGGAAATCAACCAATGCGTCGGGTGCTCGTGAAGAACCGGCATCGCCACGCCATCATCGAGCAGGCGTCGCGTCGATGGCGTGGAGGTCGACGCGACGATTCAGGAACGCGCCTTAAAATTTTGATTTCCACACAGGTCGAGACGCAGTTGAAACCATACCAGCCCATCCAGAGGATGAGGATGCCGAGGGCCTGGTAGACGGGCTGGCCCTCGGGCAGCGCGTCGGGGAAGCCCTTGCGCACGCCGATGCAGCCCGCCGCGATGATGGCCGCGACGCCGCCCGTCATGTGCACCGTGCCGGAGCCGGCAAAATCAATCACGCCGCAATCCCCAAAAAGGCGCGGGCCCGAGCGCCAGGCCGAGAACTTGCCGGCGCCCCACATCATGTGGACGACGGGCGGGTAGACGAAGCCCGTGAGGATGACGCTGTATAAGGCGTAGGCGAGGAACGTGGCCCGCTCGGCGATGGCGCCGGAGACGATCGTGCAGCCGGCGCCGGCGAAGGTCCAGCCGAAGAACCAGCCGGCCTTGGCGTAGGCCGACTTGTTCGCCGTCGAGACCGTGCGGAAGAAGCCGCCCGAGCCCGCGAAGCCGTTCTCGCCCGTGGTCGTGAAGTCGTCGCCGTTGCCGCCGGCGAGCGACGAGCCGACGGCGTACCACATGATCGCCGCGATGCAGGCGTCGAAGATGTTCTTCACCAGAATGTTCTTCGTGTTCTTCTTGTTGACGGACCCGACCTCGAGCATGGCGAAGCCCGCCTGCGCGCGTTTTCGGGGTTGGCGGGGCGCGCGGCGGCGGCGTGGAGGGTGACGCCGTCGAGGCGATGCCTGGCGGACGCGGGCCGCGGACCTGCATCCAGAAGACGAGGACGCCGCCGAAGATGAGCCAGAAGGCGTCGATGTCGCCCGTGTCGATGAGCTTGCGGTGCTGCGGCGGGGGGCGTCTTAGTTTTGGGGTCGCGCGCGCGGCCGCGACGGCCGGGGCGCGCGGGAGAGGGTGTGTATCGCCGCGCCGGCGGCGGTGTGGAGGGGGCGGGGGCCGCCGCGGGGCTGGGGCAGCCGGCCTCGGCGGCCCGCCGCGCCCGCACCGCGCGCTGGCGAAAGGGGCAGCAGGAGGGAGCGTTTACCTCGGTGAGCTGCCCGTTCATGGCGTCGATCTGCTCCTGGAGGCCGGCGATAGTCGCGAGTAGCGACGCCTGGTCCGACATGATGCTGGCTGCGTTTGCGGTGTTGGCGTTAAGGGAGAGCGTCACGAACTTCACTCTTTTTTGTGCTTGAACATCAAGGCGCCACTTTTTGGAGAGCGGAGAGCCGTTGGGGTTCAACACTGGGGGTTTTGAGACTCCTCGGGAGCGGCGCGGCCGGGGCTGCCCCCGACGTACTCCTCGAAGCGGCGAGGCGACCGAAAACCCGGCTGCTAGCCTTGGTGCCATGGGCGCCGGGCAGGGTGTGCTCTCTGCCGTCCGGGCGCGCTCGCGACCATAATAAGACGCTTTGACAACCGCGCAATCTCTTGCTCTTGCCCGCACTGCGCTAGCGCCCATCAGTTCCTCTGCACAGCTGCCAACACACTGCACAGCGGGACAGACAGTGGGACAGTGCAGCCGTTCATAACATGGCGCCGTCGATCGGAGAGGCCGCGCAGCACCTCCTCGAGAGCTGGTCGCGCGACGACTGGCACGCCGCGGCCAAATCCGTGACCGTGCGACGCGTGAAACCGGCACTCATCTTCGGCCTCGCCTTCTGGGCCATGCGGAAGGTCGCCGAGCTCGCGCAGTTTTACTACAAGAAACGAAAACCGCCGCCGCGGAAGCCGCAGCCCAAGAAGAAGCAGGGCTGGGGATCTATAGTAGCGCTGCTCGGCGTGCTCGTGACGATCGCGGCCGGCGTCCAGGCCTGGTGCTACCACCGATACGGCCCCTTGTTCTTCTGGGCGGCGGAGAGCAAGCAGCTTGACTTGACACCGAACGCCTGGCGCGCCCTGCTCGAGACGCGGAGCGTCGGCTTCATCGGGGGCCACCACCGCGCCGGCACGACGCAGCTCTGGCGGAGCGTCGCGCGGCATCCGGAGGTTGCGTCCTTCGGCGAGCAGCGCGACTGCGGCCTCGACTTTAGCGAGGGCATCTTCGCGCAGGACGTCTACCCGCGGTTTGGGGTGGGCGAGGTCCAGGACTTCCTCGGGGGCGCCTCGTCCTCACAAAAAAACACGGGCCTGGGCCGCTACGCGTTGGGTGCTGTCGAGGACGTCTACTGGACCGAGGGCCACTTCACGGTGAGCGGCCACGCGCAGGCGCGCGTGCTGAACCGTTTTGGGTTTCTCTGGGACCGGCACTCGGGCCTGGACAAGGCCAAGGTGTTGTTGGAGAAGAGCCCGCCGAACGCCGTCTTGGCGCGCTACCTGCAAGCCTTGGTCGACTGGCCGGACCACGTAAAGGCGCCGGAGAAGACGTGCGCCGCCGACGCGGAGTTCTGCGACGTCGCGCCGCCGCCCGCGCCCTTATCGTCGCGGGCGCGCTTCATCTTCGTGACGCGGCACCCCATCGCGAACGCGGTGTCGCACCTCGCCTACATGAAGGACGGCACGATCCCCGAACTCGTGGCGCACTGGGTCGCCGTCGAGGCCTACATGCGGTCGAACGCGCCGCGGCTCGCGCACGTGCGCAAGGTCAAGTTCGAGGACTTCTGCGCCGTCGCGCCAGTGCGCAAATCACCTAGTGAGCCGTATGATCAACAACGGTACGGCCGTGCCGGCTACATCGATCGGTGATAGAGACCCGCATGGCTCGAGCAGACGTCGCGTCGATGGCGTGGAGAGCCGAAGGCGCCGTGATGTTTGATTCCCGCACAGGCGCCCGCAGAGTCGCTCCTCGACCTCTGGACGTTCCTGGGCGTCGCGGCCGACCTCGCCGCGGCGGCGGCGGCGACGGCCGACGTGCGGCGCGACCCCAACAAAATCCACCGCGAGACGTACTGCGCGCCGGTCCGCGCGGGGAACCCGTCCGCCGCCGCGGCCCACGCGGTCCTCGCGGACCGCTTCGCCGGCGTCATCGAGGACGCGCACGGGTATGCGGTGCGGGACTGGTGTAGCGTCGACGAGTGAATCTTCGCTTGGGGGATATTGTATATACATGCACATAGTTATCTACATAGAAAGATTGGCTCCGCGGCGTCGCCTACTCTCGCCTACCCCGCGGCGTCGGTGCGACCGCTCCGCGGCGGCGCCGAGGGATCACTTGACCTGCTTCCCGTTTTCCAGGAACCGCCTTCCGTCCGGCGCCAAGTAGACCTCGCGGACGTCGGATTCGCAGACCCAGCCCCATACTAAGAACTGCCAGCACGCCTTCGGGCCGCAGTATTTCTGCTCGACCCAGGCTCCGCCGGGAGGGGCGCCCGGGGGCGGCTCCTTGCGCAGCCCCGGCTCGATCGCCACGACCACGGCGCCCGCCGGCGCCGCGACGAGCTTCGCCACCGCGTCAGGCGTGTCGGTGACGCTGACGCCGTTGACGCTCAGCACGCGGTCGCCCGGCCGCAGGCCCGACCCATCGGCCAGCCCGCGGACCGTCTCGACGACGGGCGGCGTCCCGCGGAGCGCGACGCCGAGCTTCACGCCGGCCGCCGGCTTTTGGATCGTGACCCTGTTGGCAACGAGCGTCGGCACCTCTACGGCGACGGCGGACGGCGTCGCGTCCCGCGGCGTCGCCTCGGCCAGCGTCTGAAGTTCGAGCGCGCCGGGTTCGGGCGCGACGGCGGCCATCGGGACGGCGTTACCATCAGAAAGCATGTCGAAGGGACTAGGACTCCTACGCGATGTTCCGGAGTCGGGCTGGGCAGGGTTATGCTGAGAAGTATCGAAAGCTGCTGCCGCTTGTGCTGCCAACGCATAACATGGCGTAGCACCTCACGAACACTGCGCTGCCCATCCTCGGGACTCGGTGACGAACTGGAAGTCCGAACCACCAAAGCCGAAGCCGCGAAAAACCCAGGGACCTTCGTCGCGGTGTCCCGAGTGCCCCGGCACGGCACTGCCCGGATGTCCCCAGCCCTCGGGGGCTGTACAGAGCAATCCCACTGTTCTCTTTCCCCGTAGGGTAGCGAAGGTGATCCGGCTGAGGGGGGGTCGTTAAAAAGAGGCCGCGTCGAGCGTCTGACACTTCGTTCGTGGCGTGCTCGCCTCGGCTGAACACGCAACTTTGGCGACTGAAGCTCATAACAAGCGTCGGTCGACGGCTGAAAAATTAAGCTGCGGGACGTCCAAAACCGAGTTTCCAGTCATCTCTTCAAATATGTTCTCCGGCGCCCCCAGCACGCGCGTGATCCTTCTAGCTGTGCTGACGCACCCCACGGGATGCGCACGCGCACCACCGCGCAGCTGCGCCCGCCTACAAGACGCTGCTCGGCTTCTCCGACGCGGTGGCGCCGCGGCGGCGGGCGAAACGGGCGCAGCAGTCATGCCTCCTATCGATGAGGAATACGACTTACTGTTGACGGAAGATTTCGGCGGTGGCGGCGGCGGCGGCGCTGGTTTTCCTTCACACAACGGCGACGACGAGACGCTGCTATATCCAACGCTCGCGTCGACGACGTCGATGCCAAAAACGGATACGAAAAAGGCCTTCTTCCTGTTAGGATTGATCGGTGCGGTGGCCGACCTCGATCGCCGCGCCTTCTTCGTGGTCGTGGCCGTCACCAACTTGTACGCGATGCGGTTCCTCAAGGCGCACGTGCGCCCGGCGCTCACCAAGTGGATGTGCTGCAACACGCGATTCTCTGTGTGGAAATCAAGATCACGTCGATGGCGTTGGCGCCGGAAACTTGGGTTCCACACAGGCAACTCCTCGACAGCGGCATCGCCCGCACGATACGCACGGAGCGGACGATCACGCGGCCCGAGGTCGACACGGTCTGGGACCTGCTGAAGAGCAAGAACAAGCCGACGACTGCGGCGTCCGAGCGGGCCGACCCCTGCGAGAAATGGCTCGACCAGTGCGGCCGCTAACTGTCCAAGCCCTGTCCAAAGCCCCGCCTCCGGTCCCGAGGGCTCGAGGCGCTCGGGAGTTGTAATGTATACATGTACATCAATATGTACACTCGTTCTGAGAACCCATGCCCGCACCCAGACTCAACTCAACTTTACTCAATCTCAACTTATCGCTAAATCGCCAAATCACCAGACCAAAAAAAGTCGAGCCGGTTATATATACCAAGGAGCGTGAAGCGGCTGATTGAAAGACCTTGCGTTTGCAAACATACCTCCCATATTCTCCACCTTAGACACGTTCCAATTGTTGAGCGGCTGGTTGAAGGAGGTTGCGCCTTTAAACATACCGTACATTTCCTTCACTTTGGACACGTTCCAATTATTGAGCGGCTGGTTGAAAGAATTTGCGAACGTAAACATACTATTCATATACTCCACGTTGGACACGTTCCAATTGTTGAGCGGCTGGTTACGAGGACATTGACATGGCCTATCAAGGCGACGTCGAAATCATCCACAACTGGCGCGAGGAGCACTCCATCGAGGACCTCCAGCGCATCGTCGAGCGAAAGGGCTACTCGGCCTTCTCCGTAGGCAGCTTCGACTTGGATTTGATTAACGCAGAACTTCCGTGGCAATCTAAGAATATAAAGAAGGGAAACGTAGGTTCTGTGAAAAGCAAATGCGTCTTTGAAGGCTCGTTGACAAAAGCCATGAATCCACATCTGCATAAAATGAATATGAACATAAGTTCCATTTATTGAGCGGCTGGTTGAAGGAGGTTGCAGCGTCCCCTTGGCCATGTGGGGTGGCATTAAACATGTAGCCCATATTCGTCACTCTTGAGGTGTCCCAATTGCTAATCTCGCCGTATTGGTCCACAATGTCCTTCTTCCTAGCTCCGCCGGCAAGATACTCTTGTACCGCATAGCGAATACTTTGATTCGTCAGCGCCGGTCGAACGAATTCTTTTATTCTAGTATTTAAGGACCCACCGTGTCCTAAACCAATTTCGCGCGTAAGATCCGCAACCTTACGACGCGTGAGCAGCTTACGGGTGACGCCGCCGCGCATTTTCTTTGATTTCTTCTTGGTTTTATTCCGTTTCTTAGACGAGCGTCGTCGAACACGCGAATATTTCCTAGGCATTTCTTTTACTAGTCATTAGCTCAGCGCCGCCCGGTGTGGAAATAGTACAATACCACAGCGAAGCACAGCTGAAAGAGTACGGCGAAGCCGATGAGTACTCCGAAGTCCGCCGCCACGTCGACGTCGCCCATGTCGTAGAAACGTAGCACCTCCTCGCCGTCGCAGAACGGCTTGCAGTCGAGGTTATTGATCGGGTTGAACTCGTTGTGCATGAAGATCCTAAAAGTGTAGGAATGGAAGGCGATGTAGTAGCCCCACTTGAGGTAATCTGTGCGCAAATCAACCAGTGAGTGCACGCCATCGAGCTGGCGTCGCGTCGATGGCGTGAGGAGCGCGCCGCGACATTTGATTTATGCACTGCCTCGCGCCTGGGATCTCGCTCTTGACCTTGAAGAACCCTTCACACAGCATGTGAAACCCGAAGATGCCCGCCGCCAGGGCGATGCCGATGATATAATGCGGTACGCATGCCGCGACGAGCGACATGAAGCCTTCGGCTACGAGTAACGATACGAAGAGGTCCAGCCCATAGATAACCTGTGTGGACGTCAACGCGTGAGTTAGACGTCGCGTCGATGGCGTGGGGCGCCTGAAAGTTGATTTCCACACGATCGTAAATGACGGGTCCGTTGAGCTTCGCGGGAAACACGACGAGCAGCGTCGTGACGATGGCCAGCAAAGCGACGCCCGGGACCGCCACCACGAAGCGCGCCAGGACGTACTCGGGCACCTGCGGAGCGATACCCTCGAGACGCCATCGAGCAGACGAAGTTCACTTGTAGACGCCGGTACGAACGCCGTAGTGCCCGTTCATCCGCTCCTTGACGAACACATCCCGCTGGAGCATGACGAACGGCAGCACCGCTACTGACATAAAAACCATGAACGCCGCCACGTAAAATAGGACCGAGACGCGCGCCACGACGGACTCCTGGTCCTTGTCGTCCCCTACGTTCGCGTACATCGCCCCGATCAGTGCCGACAACATCGCGTACATCGCCAAGCGGACCATGATCACGCCCGGGTCTCGGAGCAGCTCGCGGAAGCCGCGGCCACATAACACGGCGAATCTAGTAACAAAACCGGCGCGGCGGCGCGGCGGCAGCGCGGACCGTTCTACAACGCCATCGCCTTCTCGCGTCTGCCGGAACTTGGACACGATCGCGTCGACGTCGCCGTGGCCGGGAAAGTCCTCGTTGGTTAATGAAAGAACGTACTCGGCGACGTCGCGGTTCGCGGGCACTGGGGAATCAGTGGAAGCTAGGAACGCCTTGAGACCCGCGTCGTCGCCGAAGAAGCACACTCGTCCTCTAGCCATGAACGAGACGCGATCCAACGTCTGCCACGCCGCGTGCGACGGCTGGTGCAGCGTGAGCACCACGGCGACCGCCGACGACGACGCGACGGCCTTGACCTTCTCGAGGACGGCCAAGGCGGAGGCGGAGTCGAGGCCGCTCGTCGGCTCGTCGAGCAACAAGGTCTTGGGTTCTGCCACGAGCTCGACGGCTATGGAGAGGCGGCGCTTCTGGCCGCCGCTCAGACCCTTCAACAATATCGTGCCAACAATAACGTCCGCACAGCTTGTCAGCCCGAGCTCGTCGAGTAGAGCGTCGGCACGCGCCTTCGCCGCGGCGCCGCCGACCAACGCCGCGGCCGTGTGCAGCGTCTCCTTCGTCGTGAGCACTCCGACGAGCGCCTCCTCTTGCTGAACATAGGCGCAGCGCTCGCAACCCGCGATGTCTCCCTCTAATACCCTTCCTTTGCGCGCGCCATCGATGCGGCCGGCCAATGCGTCGAGCAGCGTCGTCTTGCCGCTGCCGGACGGCCCGAGGACGCCGCAGACCTGCCCGCCGCGCACGGCGCCGGAGCAGTCGTCGAGAATCGTTTTTTGCCCATTGTTTTTGTCCGGTACTTTGAACGTGAGACCCTTCCAGCGCACCTCCCAGCTCGACGGCTGCTCGACGTCGACTCGGCTGTCCGACATTGTTTGCTGGCCTGCAGTGCTCTCAGTGAGAGAATAGTGTATGGGTTTTTTGACATTCGACTGCGTCGCCTGTAAAAAAACCCGCTACACCAGCAAAAAAATCCACCGCGCACCACCCACCAGCGGACAAACTTTCATCTGCGCCGGCTGCCTCCGCCTGTCGGCTCCGTCCGCCGGCGCAGATGAAAGTTTTGCCTGCGGCCGCGTCGACCGCGCGTAATTTAAAATCCAGATTCTAGAATCCAGATCCTCGGATCCAGATCCTCGGACCATCCCCCCTTGTTCCCCAAACTACCGAAACTTTTTGTTGAACCTTTTTTCGAAAAAGGTTGTCGAAGTTTGAGTCGAATTTGAATTCAAAGGGGGTGCATCACCGCGCGAAATTTTAACGTAATCTACGCCACGATTCAACGGGGCGCGCGCGTCGGGAAACGCTTTTTCAAAACAAGCGTCACCAAAAACACTAGTAGGATACTAGCGTAAAAGAAGACACTAGTTTTTCCATCGCTTCCTGTCCCTCGCTAATGAGTAGCCAGGGTAACAAAAACGCAGCGCGCAGCGCGCTGAACGCGCACAGTCCTTCTAAACGCTCACACATACCCCCGCAGCCCATCGCGTAGCCTTCCAGCTTTCAAACACACGCGCACGAACGCGTACAAAGCATCTCACCGGTCATCTGCCCGCAGGTAAACAGCCAACAAGCCATGTCCAACACGAAGAACACAGCGCTCAACCCCGAGGGCCTCCCGGGAGCCAAGTCCGAGGATAAGGACCAGCTGAAGGGCCTCCTCGACATCCTCGTCCCCTCGTCGGCGTGCGTGCGCGGCGGCAAGCTGACGATCCCCGCCTTCGAGCACTTGATGGGCGGCATCATGTGCGGTTTGGCCGCGTTCCTGACCCACACCGTCTCACCAAAATTCGTCTACATGTCGTTTTTTGTCTCGTTCATGCTGGTGCAGTGCGCTGTCACGGGCTTCTCGCCGCCGCGACTCATGGGCACCTACGTGCTCGGACTGAAGCGGGACTAAATGTCGTTCGACGAGCCGCGGCTGCGGGCGCTCGTGCGGGGCGACCGCTGCGTCCTCCGGCCGCAGACGTATTTTGTCGCCTGGAACGGCGTGCTGACGCTCGTGTACGCCGGCTTCCCGCCCGTGTTGGCCGGCATCAAAGCCAGGCTCAACGAGGAAGACGCTCTGCCCCCGGAGAACTTTGGCTCGCGGTGGCCGAAGACGACGCTGGCGGCACTGCACGACGACGCCCCTCCGCTCTCGTTGGCAGAACTGACACGCCTGCGGGCGCTGTGCGAAGAGAAGGCCTCGACGCTGGTCGTTCGGGTGCCCGTGGCCACGCTCAGCCTCGTGGCGTACGACCATCGCGGGCTCGAATCGGTCCGCGAGCGCAGCGATGTGGCACTCGGGTCGGCCGTCGATGACAGCGAACCGTCGGCCGCGGAGCAAGCACGCGTCCGCGGCGTGCTGGACGAGTGGTCAGATTTGGAGACTTATCTCCCACGCGTCAACGCGCCGGGCTCCCGAATTAGCTCGCACCGCGAAGCATCGCCACAGGGCTCGACCCTGGTCGCGTTTATCGGAACATCCGAGCTGCGGGAGCTCGTTGCGCAATTCCGCTCGGCGGTCGACGCGCTCCTGCCGGGCCGCTACGCGTGGCTCGACGACGCGTCGCTGCATTGTACCGTTCGAGCGCTCGGCTGAACCACCAGCACGCCGTCGCCGCGGCGGCGTATCTACGTAACCACGAATCAATTTACACAAAGCGGAGCTAGTCGCTCGGCATACTGTCCTCCCGGGAAACGCTTTTTCAAAACAAGCGTCACCAAAAATTTTAATTCGGGTTTCTAGTAGCTCCGCAGCTTTGACAGAGGCTCTCTTTTCGAGCTGCTACGCAAGGCTGCCACCGCTGCGCAAGGTAGCGTAGCCTCGCAAAGGCCTTCGTACCACTTTCCAAAGACACACGCGAGCGCGCGGTGAAATTTGACCCGGGCAACACGTAAAACGCAGCCCTCGCGCTCCCTCGCAAAAACGATGGCTGACACCAACGAGGTAGAAGCATTGACAACGGTTGAGGTCTATCAAAAGGGTCTCAAAGAAGCTTTTAGCAAGCTGAAAGAGGTAGCTACAGATGTCGAGTTTAGCCAAGCCAAGGACGCGACGATTACCTTTTTACAAGACTTTGTTCAAAAGGAAGATGGGGATGATCCATCAACACATGAAGAAGCTCAGCCTGAGTCTGAGCCTCCCAAAGTTACAGAAGACACGGACAACTCCGAGCACAGTAAAAGCTACTAGCCCTGCAGGACGGTGGCGACGCCTTCCAGGGGGCTAGTGCTGCGGCGGCGCTAGAGGCTCTCGCGCTAGTTTTAGCGCTCACCTTTCCGGTACACCGCCGCCGTGCCCGATTTTCGAGCACCCACCCGCCCTCCCTTGGGGGGGTTCTGGTTAGCACGCCCTGCACGGGGTTGTGCGACGGGCGAGTAAGCAAGCAATAATGGCATCTTCGATGAATTATCATCAACTCCGAGCACAGTAAAAGCTACTAGCCCCCTAATTAAAAAACAGCCAAGCAAGATACTCCTGAGGTCAGCCGTGTAGCGCATCAATCAGCATAGGTCGGTGCGCAAGTTATCCGAACAAATAACCGTACCGATCAAGCACTGCACAATGAAACGCAGCCAGCAGGCCCTGGCCGTCGGCGCCGCGGCCGGCGCCCTCGCATTCCTCGCCGCCAAGCGCCGCGGCATCAGCTTAAAAACATGGCTGCGCGTGCAGGCCGACATCGCGCACATTGTCGTACGAAACACAACAAAGGACGGAAACTGGCGGTGGTCTCGTCTAAGAGAACTGCTCTTCCTGGCCTCGCTGGAACGTTCAAGAAGACTAGAGGTCGCCGAGGCCGACGTTGTAGCACCAAACGACCCCGACGCCGTCTACCGACTCCACCCTTTAACGCACGTCCGGACACAAAGACAACTCAGTGCCACGTCGTCGAAGGCCATGATGGCCTTGCGGATGGAGGCTGATTCGAAACCGGTCGTCACGGATCTGGTGCTGGTGGGGGGCGGCCACGCGCACGTGCATGTTCTCAGGATGCTCGGCATGTGCCCGATGCCAGGAGTGAGAATCACATTAATCACGAGGGATGTGGAAACGCCCTACTCGGGCATGCTGCCGGGCCACGTTGCTGGTGTGTATACGAGGAGAGAGGCCCACATCGATTTGAACAAGTTGGCGCGCGTCGCGCGGGCTCGGTTAATAGCCGGCGAGGTGACGCATATTGACAGTGATGCACAACTCCTCCATCTCAAGGACGGTCGCCCACCTCTACCGTACGATGTATGCTCAATAAACGTCGGCATCGCGCCCAGCAAGCCGGCGCGATTCGTCACGCCAGTCAAGCCGATCGCGACCTTCTCTGTCAAGTGGGACGCTTTGTTATCGAGGCTGGACGACGCTTCGAGTTTCCGGTTGGTTGTCGTGGGAGGTGGTGCGGGAGGTGTCGAACTTGTACTGGCGATGGTCGCGCGCGTCTCTCAGGAGTTGCGACAGAGAGGACGCTCTACAGAGTGTCTGTCCGCTACTTTGGTCGCTAGGTCGTCGGAACTACTCCAGGGCCACGCGGTTGGCGTGAGGCGTTTGTTGACGGACGCGGTGCGGCGAAAGGGCATCCGCGTCTTGTTGTCTCATGAAGCCATCGAGACCTCCTCTGATAAGGGAGAGAAAATACTAAAGTGTCGCCATGAAGGTCACATGGTCCAGGTCCCCTTCGACGAGTGCGCGTGGTGCACGCAGGCGGCCGCGCCTGAGTTTCTGGTGCGATCTCGGCGTCCCGCGGTGCTGCGGCGATTTCACGCCATCGATGCGCGTCGTCTCCGGGAGAGCAGGCGGTGGGTGGTCTCTTTTTCGATTTTGAGGCCATTCGGACCGAGGCGAGCGACCGCGATGCTCCGCGCAGGCGCGGAGCGGTCTGGACTGCGACGACCGCGGCTTCCTCAGGACGAACCTCAAACTGCAGTGTCTCCAGAACAACACACCAACGAGGGTCTACGCGGCCGGCGACTGTAGTACAGTTGACGGGCATCCGCGGCCGAAGGCGGGCGTCTTCGCGGTGATGGCCGGCATGGCGCTGTACCAGAACCTCGTGGCCGACCTTCGGGGAGAGGAGTTCGTGGAGCATGTTCCGCAGACGCGACTGTTGGCTCTTGTTGGTCTTGGTGATGGGACTTGTGTTGCTAGTCGAGGAGATTTAGCTTTGGAGGGCGAGTGGTTGTATCGACTGAAGGACTGGATCGACCGCAAGTGGATGTGGCAGTACACCGGTGGCTTACCGTCGTTAGATGAGGAGGAGGATGTCGAGGATGCGATCGCGTCGAGGGCGAACGCATTGGACGTCCTCCGGAAGACGCCGATGCGCTGCGGCGGCTGCGGAGCGAAAGTTGGTTCGAACACTCTGACCAGGGCCTTAGCGTCCCTACCGGACGTGCCCTCGTCGGATAGATGTGTGGTGGAGGTCGGACTAGATGCCCCCGACGACGGCGCGGTCGTCGCATACGACGACACGAGACTCGTGCACACCGTCGACTTCTTTAGAAGCTTCATAGGAGACGCCTACGTCTTCGGCCAGGTCGCGGCGAACCACGCTTTGTCGGATTGTGACGCCATGGGGGCCAAACCAGCGTCGGCATTAGCGCTATGCGTCGTACCTTATGGAGGGGAACGACAGACCGAAGATTCATTGAGGCAGATGATGGCTGGTGCTAGGAAAGCCTTGGATGAAGCAGGGTGTTCATTAGTGGGCGGCCACACGTGCGAAGGGAGTGAATTAGCTCTTGGGTTTACTATTAACGGTTGTGTAGACGAGGTCCTGGCCAAGGGCAATCTCCAGAAAGGAGACGCTCTGATACTCACGAAACCCTTAGGCACGGGCGTCGTCTTCGCGGGCGACATGCGCGCCCTCGCCGACGCGGCCGACGTCGCCGAAGCTTTGCAAGGGATGTGCCGGTCTAATTCTTATGCCGCATCGACACTACGGCGGTTCGGGTGTCTGGCGTGCACGGACGTCACGGGCTTTGGGTTGATCGGTCATTTAGCTGAGTTGTGCCGCGGTTCTAATGGTGCGCGCGTGCGCGTCGATCTGAGGGACGTGCCCATGCTACAAGGTGCGCTCAGATTAGCCTCGATGGGTGTTGTGTCCTCTTTACACCCGGAGAATTTAAGGGCGCGGCGCGCCGTGGCGAACCACGCTGAGGGCATCGAAGCTGGTGCGGCGTACGAGCTGCTCTACGACCCGCAGACCGCGGGCGGGCTCCTCGCGGCCGTGCCCGCTGATCGGGCCGCGGCCTGCGTCGCGGCTCTACGCGCGGGCGGCGATTTGAAGGCGGCGGTCGTCGGGGAGGTGCTGTCGGCCCATGATTCGTCCGCGTTCCCCGCGGCGATCGAGATTAACTTGTAAAATGTTTGCACTTCTTGCTTCTCGCGATATGACCAGAAAACCTTACGTCGCGCGCCTATGGCCGCGGTGTATGGGTGGATGTGGCGATCGCGCAGCCGCTAGAGCTCCCCGCCCGTCTCTAGGTCCGCGGGCGGCGGGGCCTGGGACGTCGGATTCTTACACGTATCTGGCGTGCATTCAACTACTTGGAGAGATAGAAATTGCTTCATCCTCTTCGGTTATTTTCTAAGTATGTTTAGAAACGCAACATCCTTCAACAAGCCGCTCAATAATTGGAACGTGTCCAAAGTGACGAATATGTCAGAGATGTTTGCTAGCGCAGACTCTTTCAATCAGCCGCTCGATTATTGGGACGTGTCCAATGTGACGGATATGAAAGAGATGTTTTCACACACACGCTTCAACCAGCCCCTCAACAACTGGAACGTGTCCAATGTCAAGGATATGGCCTGGATGTTTGAAGGCGCAAGGTTTTTCAACCAGCCGCTCCACGCTCCTACGGAAAGGGCGAGCGGCGAAGAACAGCGTTCTGACGAGCGGCGTAAAACAGCTTAAATGCTAGTGGCGCAAAACTCACTAGGGCCTGTGTGCCCCGTACCGTTAACGGTACGGGGCATGCGAGGCCGTCGACGAGGAAGGAGAGTACACGGGCTGGTGCTATTGCTCCGACGAAGACACGGACGAGGAAAGCAAGGGGCTCCAAGACTTTCTCGAGTTTGACCCGACGCCCACCGACGCGCAGTGTGTCGTTCTGCACCAAGGCTGGGGCAACGGCTGGGGTCCCATTAGGGGACCGCCGTACGTCTGTGCCCAACAATGGAAGTATCTCGAAGATTGGCAGGAGTTTCACGGCTGCATTTTTGATGATGGAGGTAACTACTGGAAGGGTCCCTGGTGCGAGGCCGTGGACGCGAGTGGCGAATACGTCGGTTGGTGCGACTGCGAGCCGGCGCCGTCGTCCGCGCCCACCAAGACGTCCGCGCCGACGTCCGCGCCGACGCCCGCGCCGGCGGCGGGCGCCCTCGGCAGCGACGGCGCGCGCAAGACGACAATTCACTACCTCGGCGCCGCGACGCTCATCTTCTTCTTTGCGTTCTGACTCCAATTCGAGAATCACGATCGCTCAAGTTTCACCCCCAAAAAAAGAAGGCTGTCCATAGAGCCCCAATTCGCGATCGTTCAAGTTCCATACCCAACTGTCCATAGTAGACCTTCTGTCGATAAATCCATGTACATGTAAATCATGACACGATTACCCGCCCCCGCCGCCCGGCGCTCTTCCGCCGCGGCCGCCGCGAGGCGTCGGTCTCGGCCAACGCGTCGAGGATCAACCTACGTGGCCCGATGGGGATGCGCATCTCTGCGAGGTCCGCGCTCGTGAGCTTGGGCAGCGACGCGGCGTCGACCTCGTTCTCGCGGAACGTGTCCAGGAAGCGCACGAGGTCGAGGCGCGTCAGGAGCGCCCTGACGGCCGGGTCCGCGCCGTCG
>Ga0209404_10000359_pt1 | contig 36103 bp, 33 predicted proteins | sample TroAtlMetagenome_2_FD_187447 | JGI IMG/M metagenome (GOLD analysis project Ga0209404, IMG submission 187447) | Marine eukaryotic phytoplankton communities from Atlantic Ocean - Tropical Atlantic ANT8 Metagenome (SPAdes) (version 2) | ecosystem: Environmental > Aquatic > Marine > Oceanic...
TAACAATCAATCTTTTCTAATTTTTTAATATCCGAAATAATAGTTCTAGGATAATTTCTAAAATCTTCATTTGGTCCAAATTGGAGAGGATTAATAAAAATAGATACTATAGTTTTGCCATCATAATTTTTAGATTCTTCAATAAGACTTAGATGACCCTCATGTAGGTTCCCCATAGTTGGAACTAAATTTAAACCTTGTGCGTGTAGGCAATTATTTTTAATGTCATTTTCTGTTTCAAAAATTTTCATTTAAAAAAAAGTATGATCATCAGAGGGAAATGACTTATTCTTAACATTTTTAGAATAATTAGATATTGCCTCCTCAATACTTGATGAGTCCTTTAAAAAATCCTTAACAAATTTAGGAGATTTTTCTAAACATGATATACCTAATAAATCATGTATTACCATAATCTGACCATCTGTTCTTTGACCTGCCCCTATCCCAATTACAGGTATGGTAATTGTTTCTAGTATATCAGCCGTCAAATCATCGGGAACACATTCTAATAATATCATTGCTGCGCCAGCATCTTCTAGGGCTTTAGCTTCTTCAATCATATTTTTTTTCTTATTTACATCTCTCCCTTGAACAAAATATCCACCAATTCTATTAATTGATTGAGGTGTTAAACCCATATGAGCACAAACAGGAATACCTCTCTCTGCAAGAATTGAAGTTAATTTACAAATCCAGGTTCCTCCTTCAATTTTTATCGAATGAGCTCCATTTTGCATAAGTTTAGTAGCATTCTCCAAAGCTAAATGATCAGTTGAATAACTCATAAAGGGCATATCGGCCATAATATGAGAATTAATGTTACCTCTAACAACACATTTTAAATGGTAAATTAAGTGCTCCATAGTGACTGGAAGTGTACTGCCATGACCTTGTACAACCATGCCCAGGCTATCACCTACAAGAATTACCTCTATTCCTGCATTGCTTATTTTTTCTGCTATAGTTGCTTCATAAGCAGTTAGACATGCAAATTTTTCACCTTGTTCTTTTAGTCGTTTCAAGGTCGAAATTGTTATAAGATCTTTATCTGATTTTATTGACATTCTAATCCTCTTTTTTGAGCCAAAGAATGTTTAATAATAGCTTAATAATTAAATATCAACTACCAAAGAACATTAATGTAGTGATAAAACCAAAAAGAAATACCAGTATTAATACTATTGCTGATTTCATAATTTTTTCCTAATTACCACATCTATAAAATTTTATTGCATCTAAGATATCTTGCCTGGTTGCTATCCCCTCTTCATAAAGAAGGCTTAGATTATTTTGTGCAGCGGTATGACCTTGTTTTGAAGCCAACTTATACCAATTTAAAGACTCTTGAAAATCTTGATTAACGCCTATACCTAATCGATAAAAAATACCTAAATTATATTGCGCATCAGCATTACCTTTTTGTCCTGCACTAAGATAATATTTATAGGCTTTTTTTGAGTCTTTTTGGACGCCTAAGCCATTATCATAAATATAACCAAGTTTATATTCGGCCAAAACATTATTTAACGATGCTGATTCCTTAAACCAATATATGGCTTCTTCTAAATCCTTCTCAACATCCTCACCATTTGAATAAATCAAGCCTAAATTATATTGAACATCTGAATTACCTTTTTCAGCAATCTCTTTCATATTTAAAATATATATAGGAGTGTTTTGTGTATCTTTTGAATATAAATTTAATGAAAAAAGCAAACATATAGACATTAACGCATAATTAAAACGATCGCATATTCTTACATTAAACATAATATGACTTAATGAGCTTCTCCGGCAGAATGAGAGTCATCATGATGCTCAGCTTTATGAGCGTCATGAGGAACAGCCCAAACCTTATCCGGCTTTCCATCATCAAAAAATACATCTCTTGCTGACTGAGTGTAATTAGACTCATATCCCATAATCGCTATAAATACTAATACAGCAATCATAGGAGATAACAGGGCAACAACTAATGCCATTCTTTCCCAGACCATATGCATGAAAATAGCCATAATAAAGCCAGCTTTTAGAAACATGAAAAGTAAAATTAAACTCCATCTCAGCAACCCTTGCAACTGATAAAAGTCCACCATATAAGAAAATATACTTAAGACAAAAAGTAGTATCCAAATTCTTAAATAAACACTAATAGGGTGTTCTTGTCCTTCCGTAGCCATGTATTACCTCACCAAAGATAGAAAAATGCAAAAATAAATACCCAAACTAGATCAACAAAATGCCAATAAAGTCCGAGCGTTTCAACGATTTCATATCTTCCTTTCTGCCAGGTAAAGAAGCCTCTCTTTCCAGAGTCATAATCCCCTCTCCACACCTTCCTGACATTTATAAATAAAAAGATTACACCTATAGAAACATGAAAACCGTGAAAACCAGTTACCATAAAAAATACTGAACCAAATTGTGGCGCACCAAAGGGATTTCCCCAAGGGCGTACACCTTCTGATATTAGTTTTGTCCACTCAAAAGCCTGCATACCAACAAATGAAGCGCCCAATATAGCAGTTATTAAGAGTAATATAGCAGTTTGCTTTCTTTTCTTTTGATAACCACTACGCACTGCCATAGCCATGGTTCCACTACTAGTAATTAGGATGAAGGTCATAATTGCGATGAGAAGCAATGGCACACTTACGCCGCCTACAGTAAGAGCAAAAACTTCACTAGGGTTAGGCCATGGTACAACCGTTGACCACCTAGCAGTCATATAGCTAATAAGAAAACAACTAAATATAAATGTATCACTTAAAAGGAAAATCCACATCATAGCTTTTCCCCAAGGAACACCTTTAAAAGCTCTTTGATCTGATGCCCAATCGTGGGTCAATCCTTCCATTCCATCAGGCAATGGTTTGATAGATGTTGTTGAAGTGTCACTCATTAATAATTACTCCCAAATAATTATGTAACTAATAAAATACAAAATAAAACTAACCACACAGCAAGTAAATAATGCCAATATATTGCTGTTGTACCGATAGTTGATTTCAATTTTCTGTATGAAAGGTCTGCTTTAAATATTTGAGTCATTGACCAAGTCCAAACGACAAGCCCACCCAACATATGGACCATATGCAAACCAGTTAACATATAGAAAAAGGCAAATGAGGCGTTTGAGTCAACAAAATAACCATAAGAATTTAACTCATTCCATACTTTAAATTGACCCGCAATAAATAATAACGCTGATAATCCTGCAGCCATCAAATAATATTTTGCATTTTTAAAAATAAATTTATTAGATAGATTTTTAGCTTTTTGAAATAAAATACTGCTTATTATCAGTACAGCAGTATTAATCCACAAAAGAGGAGGTTCAGGTAAAACTCTCCAATCGCCGTAAGCCATTCTACCTATATAAGCAACAAAAAAGAGAGAGAATAGAGCAGTTATTGATCCAAGAAAACAAATAAGCGCAACTCTTGAAGAATCGAACTCAAAAGATCTTCCTGTATGGAGATTGTCCTTCTTTTCTTGAGAAGGTAACCAAGGTTTTTGAGCTAAAGTTTCAAAAATGCTCATGTTTTTTCAGCCTTAATCTCTGTACCTTCATATCCTTCAGCTAACTCAACCTCTGAATTAGGCATATCCTGAGGAACAAAATCATCTTTTGCGCCTGGAACATTAAAATCATAAGGCCACCGATAAACCACTGGAAGTTCTTTACCAAAATTTCCATGTCCTGGAGGCATAGAAGGTGTTCTCCACTCAAGTGAATTAGCTTGCCAAGGATTTTTCTCTGCTGGAACTCCATATTTTCTGCTCCAAAACATATTTATAAAGAAAAAGATTTGTGCAAATCCTGTAACGAGAGCAGTTAAAGTTATAAAAATATTCAAATCAGCTGCAGACTGAGTATACAAAGCCTCCGTTTGACCCATCTCATAATATCTTCTAGGAACGCCAATTAGACCAATATAATGCATTGGGAAATAAATTAGGTAAGAACCTAAGAAAGTAAACCAAAAATGCAGTTGTCCTAGGGTTTCATTATACATACGACCTGTCATAAGAGGAAACCAATGATAGATGGCTGCAAAAACAACTTGAACTGGTGCGATACCCATTACCATATGAAAATGAGCTACTACAAAATATGTATCGGAGAGAGGTACATCTACTATGACATTTCCAAGAAATAGACCGGTTAAACCACCGTTTAAAAAAGTTATGATAAAAGAGATACAGAAAAGCATTGGAACAGTTAATGTTATATTGCCCTTCCAAAGAGTTAGTACCCAATTATAAACTTTTATTGCTGTAGGTACGGCTATTATTAATGTTGTTGTAGCAAAGAAAAATCCAAAATATGGATGCATTCCACTAACATACATGTGATGCGCCCATACGATAAAGCTTAAAGCTCCAATTGCTACTATTGCCCAAACCATCATACGATAACCAAAAATATTTTTTCTGGAATGGACAGAAAGGACATCAGATACAATCCCAAAAGCGGGAAGAGCAACAATATAAACTTCGGGATGGCCAAAGAACCAAAATAAATGCTGGAAAAGAATAGGACTTCCACCGCCGTAACTTAATTGTTCACCCATTTCGACCAAAGATGGCATAAAAAAACTTGTCATAAGTGTTTTATCTAAGATCATCATTATTGCACTAACAAGAAGCGCTGGGAAAGCAAACATAGCCAAAACAGTTGCGGTGAAAATACCCCAGACTGCCAGAGGCATTCTCATAAGAGTCATTCCTCTAGTTCTAGCTTGGAGTATGGTCACAATATAATTCAAACCACCCATTGTGAAACCAACTATAAAAATTGAAAGAGAAATTAGCATTAGAATAATTCCACTTTCTTGGCCCGGCGTTCCTCCTAAGATTGCCTGAGGAGGATATAAAGTCCATCCAGCGCCAGTAGGGCCGCCTGGGGTAAAAAAGCTAGCAACTAAAACTAAACAAGCCAATAAAAAAGTCCAATAACTTATCATATTCAGATAGGGGAAAACCATATCTCTTGCACCAACCATAAGTGGAATTAAATAATTACCAAAACCTCCTAAAAAGAGAGCTGTTAAGAAATAAACAACCATAATCATGCCATGCATAGTTATGGCTTGATAATAAAATCCTTCACTTATTAAAGCTAGACCAGGAAAACCAATCTGCATTCTCATAAGCCATGATAGAACAAGACCAATCAAAGCAATTGCAGTTGCAGTACAAAAATATTGTATACCAATTATTTTCGCATCTTGAGAAAAAACCTTTTCAGTCCACCAGCTCTTAGCATGATAGAGTTCCTGCTCCTCAACTTCTCTTTCTGGAATTATAGCGTCAGACATTTCTTACCTCTTTCTATATTATTTATTTTCTGCAAATTTATTAACATTTAAAGACGCGGACTCCATTGACTCCTTAAATGTCATTTGTTCAGATAACCATTCATTATAACTTGACTCATCATCTACAGAGACAAATCCTCTCATAGCATGATGACCTACACCACATAACTCAGCACAAAGTATTTCATACTCACCTGACTTTTCAGGAGTAAACCAATAATATGTAATCATTCCTGGAACCATATCCATTTTCCCTCTGAATTGAGGAACATAAAAGTTATGCAGAACATCTATAGATCTCAATAAAACTTTCACAGGTTGATCAATCAGTAAGTGAAGATCATCACCCTGAATTAAAACATCGTCTTGACCATTTGGATCATTTGGATTCATGCCAAATGGATTCTCATCATTTATATTTCTAGCATCACTAGTACCCAATATACCATCTTCACCCGGCAATCTAAAACTCCAATACCATTGCTGACCCATAACTTCTATCGGAACAACATTATCAGGAGGACTCACATATTCATCCCAGACAACTAAACCTGGAGCCAGCAGAGCGATAATACCAACTGTAGTTACAGCTGTAAGGGTTATCTCAGTTGTCTTACTTTCCGGTTCATATGCGCCTCTCCTGCCAGGAACTTTTCTAAATTTATAAATACAATAAATCATAAAACCAATTACTGCTGCAAAAACAAATCCAGTCAAAGCAAAAGTAAGTTGAAGTATTGAGTCTATTCCACCCCAATTTGAAGCAATTGGTGTCCACCACCATGGGCTTAGAAGATGGAAAACTATCGATCCAAGAACTACAAGAAACATCACGAATGCAATCATTTAGGGGTAAGCTCCTTTATAAAAGAATTTTATCTAATAACAGATAATAAATATTGTTTTTATATTCAAGAGACAAATTACTTATAGTCGTTTTAAAGTCAAGATAAGAGCTGTATTTGAATTAGGTCATTGTAGAAATAGATTTATTAATATAATAGATTGTTCATAGAATTGGATAAAAAAAGTAAAACTCAAAAACTGATATGTTTGCATCTGTAAGAAAAACTATTGAAATTTTTAAAGTTAGAATTAGCTTAACAATAACATTATGTGCGGTTTCTGGGGTTTTTATTATGCCTTACAGCAATTCTTTCACATTAAATCAGTTCTTAATTCTAATATTCTGTACTTTTATATCCTCAGCAAGCTCTAGTGCTTTTAATCAATATTACGAAAAAGATTTAGATAAATTGATGCCTAGAACATCTCAGCGACCATTTGCCACAGGTTTTTTTAGAACAAAAATATCTTGGTTAATAGGATTCCTTACACTGCTAATTTTTTCTTTATTTCTAGCTGCATATTATTTGAATATAGCTACTGCAATCTATTTATTACTAGGTGCTCTTTTTTATGGTTATATCTACACAGTAGTTTTAAAAAGATCGAGTATATATAACATAGTTATAGGTGGTCTTGCTGGCAGTTTTGCAGTACTCGCAGGTTCAGCTGCAGTAAATCCAATGCTATCAGTTCCAGCAATCATTCTTTCTTTAATTCTTTTTCTTTGGACACCCCCTCATTTCTGGAGTTTAGCAATAGCAATAGAAGAAGATTATGCTAAAGCAAAAATACCAATGCTTCCAAATTTGATTGGAGCAAAAAGTTCTTCTTATGTCATTCTATCTCAAACTGTTCTGCTAATTATGATTTCATTCGTTCCACTATTATTTAATATGGGCATCATTTATCTAATTTTTGTTTTTGTTGGAGGTCTTTATTTCTTGTGGAGAAGCATAGTTCTTGTTCTAGAAACAACTAAAAAAAATGCTATGTCTAATTTTTTTGCTTCTTTCATTCAGTTAGGCTTACTTTTATTTGCTTGTATAATTGAAGGGATTTTAAATTATATCTAATTTCAAATACTTGAATATATTTGCTAATTGTTCTAATAATTATTGAACAAAAATAACAACGGGGAAAAAATTGAAAAAATCTGATCAAATTACCAAAAATGCAGCTTATGAAGCTGTAGCACCAGATGATTTTGCATCAATGATTGAAGTTGATCGATATGAACAAAGATCAAGTGATTTTGATAAGATAATTTCAGATACCCATGCTCACTTCTGGGATCCTCTAGATACAAAATATATTGATTTTTCAGAGAATTTTGATGTTGAGAATAAATTACTTATGCCTGAAGAATTTCTTCCAGAATTACAATGTCCATCAGTGATGAAATTAGATGAAAAATCTAAAATAAGACTTGCTAACGAAAGTTTTAGGTGGCAAATGTCGGCAATTCTTCATGGAGAACAAGGAGCATTAAATTTATCAGCAAGTCTCTGCCACATATTAAAAGATCAGGGCGCACAAGAATATGCTGCAAATCAGGCTAGAGAGGAAGCTAGGCATGTAACTGGTTTTGCTAAATATATTAATTCTAGATGGGGCAAACCACTCCCAGTTGGTCAAACTCTTGGTGATCTTCTAAGTGAATTAGTTAATGCACCAGAAGTCTACAAAAAAATTGTTGGAATGCAAATCCTAGTAGAAGGATTAGCTATGGGAGCTTTTGCAACAATTTATCAACACAGCTATGACCCAGTTTTGGTTAAACTAATGCAATTAGTTATGACTGATGAAGCATTTCATCATAAATTTGGAAAAATATGGGCAGATAAAACTATTCCTCAATTAGATGAGAATGAACAAAATATCATTGAAGATTGGGCAGCTAATTGTTTTCAAATTTTACTATTTAATTTGGTTAACCCTGAACAAAAGAAGATTATATATGGTCAATTTGGTCTTGATTGGAAACAAGTACTTGATGAACTTCATGAAATTATAACCGATGATGATAGAAGAGAGAGAATGAGGGAGTCGACTGATATATTTAGAGTTCTTGTCAAAACTCTCTTCAAAGCAGGTATTATTACTGATCGAACAAAAGATTTTTATTCGGTTTATGTAGATCTTAATGAATTAAAAGAAGAAGGAGATCGAATGGTTGGTGATGATATAGCTGATGAAGGTCTTCAGTTCTTAAAAGAAATAAATTTCAAGGATAATGCCAGTAGAAGTATTGCAGCAGAATAATTAATTTATATTTCTAATTATTATATGCTCCATTTTCAATCAACAAGATTTCAATTCTTTTAAATCGTTTAGATTTTGCCCAATCAAGTGCTGTTCTGCCAGTTAAATCAGTATCATCAGGATATGCACCCCCTTCCAATAAGGCTTTAACAGAATTAAACTTACCTTCTCTTGAAGCAATTATTAGTGGAGTTTGACGATTTGGCCCTAATTTATTCGGATCAGCCCCATAACTTATTAATGTTTTTATTAAGTTGGGATCATCCTTAAATACAGCAAGAGATAGAGCTGTCCGGTTTTCTTGATCTTTCATATTAACTCTTGCACCTTGCTCTAATAAAAATAATGCCATATCTATTCTTGAGCGTTCAATAGCAAGTAACAGTGCTGGCACTTCGTCAAAGTCTCTTTCATTAATAGAGGCTCCAGAATTTAATGCAGAAACTAAATCTTGGAGTTTGCCCGTTTTAACGGCTGTTACCAGGGCTCCTTCCTTAAATGGACTATCATTAAAACCTCCATATTGAGCATTGATAGAAATAAAAGGAATAAAAAATAATATCAAAAAACTTACTATCAGAAATTTTCTCATTTTTTTACCTTATTATTTAAATTAATGGATTTTAATTCATTCTTATTATACATACATCTACATGTTTCAAAAATATTTTTTAATTTTATTAGCTACCGCTTTAATATCTTTTGTATTGTACCTTTTTGGAACTTTTTTCATTTCTTCAAATAGAAGTTATAACCAGGATAAAGTTGTTACTGAAGTTGAAAACCAAGAAGGAATACCTGGTGGTCACTTTAGATTAAGAACTCATGATGGAAAAATTTTTGATACAATGGAAAATCAAGATCCCATGCTGATATATTTTGGTTTTACATATTGCCCCGATGTTTGTCCTATTACATTAATAACTATGGCAAATGTTCTTGATAAATTAGAAAATAAGAAAATTACTCCTATTTTTATTACAGTAGACCCAGAACGCGACAATGAAGAAATTCTATCAAATTATGTTAATGCTTTTCATGATAAAATAATTGGTTTAACAGGCTCAATTTCTGAGATAAATCAAGTTACCTCAGATTGGAAAGTATATTTTAAAAAAGAAAATAATATTGATATGCCTGATAATTATACCGTTAATCACTTAGATATTATATTTATTGCTAATAAAAATGCAGAATTTGTTGATTTCATAAAACCTAATACATCTTCTGAAGATATAATTAAAAAATTAGTAAAAGTTATCCCAAAAATTAAAGGTTAGAAACCTATATATCTAAATTTGCCACTAAGTCACCTGACTCAATACTATCTTGAATAAACTCTCTTCTTTTTATCACTTCATCTCCCATAAGGTCAGCAAATATGCCACTATTATCAACTCCAGAATCAATTTTTACACGTAAAAGTCTTCTAGATTCTGGGTCTAAAGTTGTATCCCAAAGCTGCTCGGCGTTCATTTCGCCTAAACCTTTGTAACGCTGTATTTGTAACCCTTTTCTTCCCTCTATAAAGATTGAATCTATCAAATCAATTGGTCCATTTATGATATAACTTCTTCCATCTCTTTCAAAAATATTAGAAGATTCCTGATCTACAAATGGAAAAAATTGATTTATATCATTAGATATTTTTTCAAGTCTTCTTGAGTCTGCAGAATCAAATAAACCTCTGCCAATAGTCATGTTCTCGCTAACTCCTCTAACTTCCCTTGAAACCATGAGACCATTTTCTTCATCATAACTAGCTTTCCAATCAGCATCAATATCACTATATTTTTTTGTCAGCCTATTTGATATTTCTGACAAAGCTTTATCAGAAATTTCAATTGGTTGTTTAAAAGAACCACTTATTGAAACGGTCTCAACAAATCCTTGGTTATATTTTTTAGGTAAAGAATTTATCAGTCTTTTAAAGTTTCTACTTTTATTTACTAAGTCAATTAAATCATTCGAAGCTATAACCTCGCCATTATTTAAGATAAGAGAAGAATCATTAATTCCTGAGTCAATGAGGTAATTTTCTAAATCATCATCATCCTTTAAGTAAGTTTCTGAATTACCTTTCTTAGCTTTATAAAGTGGGGGCTGGGCTATATATAAACAACCGTCAGTAATTAGTGGTCTCATTTGTCTGTAGAAGAAAGTCAAAAGTAATGTCTTGATATGGGCACCATCTACATCCGCATCAGTCATTATAATTACTTTCTTATATCTTAGTTTATCGGTTTTAAAACTCTCATCATCTTGATCACTATCACTTGAAGAGTTGCCAATACCTCCGCCTAAAGCTGTAATTAAAGTTGCTATTTCATTTGAAGAAAGAACTTTTGATAGTCTTGCTTTTTCGCAATTTATAATCTTACCTTTTAGAGGAAGAATCGCTTGTGTGGATCTATCTCTTCCTTGCTTCGCAGAACCGCCAGCTGACTCACCCTCTACAATAAATATTTCGCATTTTTCAGGATCTTTTTCCTGACAATCTGCTAATTTTCCTGGCAATGATGAAATATCGAGAGCTCCTTTTCTTCTTGTAAGATCTCTAGCTTTTCTAGCTGCTTCTCTAGCAGATGCAGCTTCAACGACTTTTCCAACAATTATCTTAGCCTCGTTGGGATGTTCTTCAAACCAATTAGATAAAAGATCATTAATTAAACTTTCAACAACAGGCCTAACCTCAGATGATACTAATTTATCTTTTGTTTGACTGGAAAATTTAGGGTCAGCAACTTTTACCGATAAAACGCATGTGAAACCTTCTCTAATATCTTCTCCAACAAGTTGGACATTTTCTTTTTTTGTTAAACCTGATTCTTGAGCATATGAATTTACGACTCGCGTTAATGCTGACCTTAATCCAGCTAAGTGAGTGCCACCATCTTTTTGAGGAATATTATTTGTAAAACAATTTACAGTTTCGTAATAACTGTCATTCCACCACATTGAGACATCAACTTCTATTTCATCCTTTCTACCAGTAAAACTTATTGGGACCTCCATTAGAGATTTTCTTGTTTGATCAATATGTCTAACATATTCCTCTAATCCTCCTTCATAAGACATAGTTTTGACCCAAGGTTCATCTTTTCTATTGTCTTCCAAATGAATGGAAATACCAGAATTTAAAAAAGCCATTTCTCTCAATCTTGTCTCTAGAATTCTACGACTAAATTCAGTCATAGTAAAAACTGATTTTGATGGATAAAAAGTAATTTCTGTTCCTGTTTCATCTTTACAGTCTTTCACTGCCTTAAGGGCTTTAGAGGCATCTCCATTTGCAAAAGACATTGTGTGTTCTTTTCCATCTCTCTTAATTGTTAGTTCTAATTTTTCTGATAACGCATTAACAACCGAAACACCAACCCCATGAAGACCACCAGAAACCTTATATGAATTCTGGTCAAATTTTCCTCCAGCATGTAATTGTGTCATGATAACCTCTGCGGCAGAAATACCCTCTTCCTTATGTATTTCAGTTGGTATGCCTCGACCATCATCCTTAACAGTAACCGATTCATCAGCATTCAAAATAACTGAAATCATTTTACAATGACCAGCTAAAGCCTCATCAACAGAATTATCAACCACCTCATAAACCATATGATGAAGACCAGTGCCGTCATCCGTATCTCCGATGTACATTCCAGGTCTTTTTCTTACTGCCTCTAAACCCTTAAGGACCTTAATAGATTCTGCTCCATAATCATCTTCCTCTTTTGTTTTTTTACTAGCTTTCTTTTTGTTTTCTTTTTTTGCCATTTTATTTCCTATCTAATATCCATTATCTTTTTACTATTGAGATGATAAATTTCTATTTCTTCTAATTCCTCAAATACAGAAATATCAGTACCAGTCATAATAATTTGAGAGCCAATATCTTGAATTTGCTTAAAAAAAGATTTACGTCTAATTTTATCAAAATGAGCAAGCACTTCATCCAAAAGTAAGATCGGGTATCTAAACTTATAATTTGAAACAAGTTCCAAATGGGACAAAATAATACCCATTAAAAGAGACTTTTGTTCCCCAGTCGAGCATTTCTTAGCTTCAATCTTCTTATTCCTTTCAGTAACAAATAAATCACTTCTATGAACACCTTCATTAGTACGTTTAGAAAAAAAATCTCTCTCCCTATTATCTTTTAATTCTCCACAAAGGATCTCTTTTGCCTTATCATTATTCCAAGAAGACACTAGGTTTTCCACAAATCCATGAATTTCGAGATGAGCTTTTGGCCAAACAAGATCTAAATTAGACTCCAAAACTTTATTAAGATTACCAACAAATGATAGTCTCGTTTTAGCTATAGATATTGATACTTCTGACATTTGATCCTCCAAAGCATCAAGCCAAACATTATCAATAGTTTTATTTTTAAATGAAGAATTTCTTTCAGCCATTAATTTTTCATAAATCTTAATATTCTTAGTATGATTTTTTTCATAAACAGCGCATAATCTATCAATAAATCTACGTCTGTAAGAAGGAGTTTCATTAAATATCTGATCCATAGATGGAGTTAACCATGAAAGTAAAATAACCTCAGGCAACATGCTTGATCCGGAGACTTTTTTACCATTAATTTTAATATCTCTACCTTTATGATTATCTTTCAAACCTGAAGAAATTTGATAAGTTTTGTCATTTGATAAAATTTCAAAATTAACTCCCCATGGTAACATATTGTCATCTTTAACCATTTCAGAAAATTTTGAATTTCTTAGCCCTCTACCAGGAGACAACAAAGAAATAGCTTCTAAAATATTTGTTTTACCAGCGCCATTATCACCAATTATAGCAACAGGTTTACCAGATAACTCTAGATTAAAATCAGAATGCGACCGGAAATTTATCAGTTTTAAAGATTTAATTCGATCAAATGATTTTTTCTTACTAGTAATTTCTGTATTTGTATCTTGTGACAATTTAAAATGAACCTATCATACCCTCATAGGCATTAAAACATATGTTGCATCTTCATGAGCAGAGTCATTAATTAAGGCTGGAGCTCCTGGGTCCTCTAGAGTAAAGGTCATTGTATCTCCAGATATTTGAGAAGCTATATCGAGTAAATATCTTGCATTAAAGCCTACTTCTAACTCATCTGCCTCATAGCTAACATCAACTTTTTCAACAGCTGTGCCAGCATCCGGATTAATAACAGTTAATGTTAAAGAATTATTATTGATTGCAAATTTTACTGCTTTAGATTTATCAGACGAAATTGTTGCTACACGATCAATTGAAGAAGCAAAATCATGTGTCTTTACAGTCATAATTTTTGTATTTGTTTTAGGAATAACTCTCTCATAATCAGGAAAAGTTCCATCAATTAATTTTGATGTTAAAGAAATATTTGTTACTTCAAATCTTATTTTGGTTTCAGAAATAAATAAATTAATATTCCCTTCAATATCTTCAATTAATTTTCTAACTTCGCCAATAGTTTTCTTTGGTATAATGATGCTTGGAATATCATCTGCACCTTCTGGTAAATTTGATTGTATACAAGCTAATCTATGTCCATCTGTTGCAACACTTCTTAAAGAATTGTTTATTGCATGAAAAAAAATACCATTAAGATAGTATCTAGTTTCTTCAGTAGAGATAGCGAATTTAGATTTATCAATCATATTGGCAAGCTCTTCAGAATCTATAATAAAATTACAGGGCATTTCACCTGCAGACATTTCAGGAAAATCTTCTACAGGCAGAGTAGATAGTTCAAAATTTGACTGCCCACATGATAGTTCTAATTTATCATTATCTTTAGTTGCAATATCTAATGACGATCCTTCAGGTAATTTTCTTACAATATCGTAAAGTGTATGTGCCGATGTGGTAATTTCACCATCTTCAATGGTATTAGCTTTATCAAGACTTTCTATAATTTCGAGATCTAAATCAGTAGCTGTAAGAGAAATTCCTGCATTGTTTGCTATGACTTTTACATTTGAAAGAATAGGAATAGTGTTCCTTCTTTCAACAACACTTTGAATATGATTAAGACTCTTAAGAAGAATATCTCTTTCAACTGATATCTTCATAAATTATAACTCCTTAGTTTTTTCATAAATAAATTATCTACGAATCACTTATAAATTATAGCAGAAAACTAGTAAAAATCACTTAAGAATCAATTTTCAAGAGATCTCCGAAGAACCTCAACCTCTTCGTCAATTGCCACATCACCAACTCTTAAATCTTCTATTTTTTTGACAGCATGAATTACTGTTGTATGGTCTCTACCGCCAAATTTTCTTCCAATTTCAGGAAGAGATCTAGTGGTTAGGATCTTTGATAAATACATAGCAATTTGTCTCGGTCTTGCAATTGTTCTTGACCTTCTTGCAGATAATAAATCTGATAATCTAAGATTGTAATAATCCGCAACTTTTCGTTGTATATCATCTATTGTCGTTTTTCTTTGAGACGCTCTAATTAAATCTTTCAATACTTCCTTGGCCATATCAGTACTTAAAGGCCTATTAGCAAATGATGAGTATGCAATGACTCTGTTTAATGCTCCTTCTAAAACCCTAATATTAGAGTCAATTCTCTGAGCAAGAAATTCTAAAAGGTTATCCGGTATTACAATGTCAGGATTTTCTATAAGATGAGATTCTGCTTTAGACTGAAGAACGCCAAGACGTAATTCATAATCTGAAGGATGAATGTCAGCAACTAAGCCCCATCCCAATCTAGATCTAATTCTTTCCTCAATACCATCAAGATCTACTGGCGATCTATCAGCAGAAATTATGACCTGATGATTATGGTCAATTAGTGTATTAAAAGTATGAAAAAATTCCTCTTGTGTAGAATCTTTTCCAGCAATGAATTGAATGTCATCAATCATTAAAACATCTACAGATCTGAACTGTTGTTTAAATGCCATAGTATCTTTAAATCTTAAAGCCTTAATAAATTGATACATAAATTTTTCTGCAGAAAGGTACAAAACCTTTCTTTCAGGCCAGTTTTTATTAATTTCTAAAGCCATAGCATGAAGTAAATGAGTTTTACCAAGACCCACACCACCATATAAAAATAAAGGATTAAAAGAAACATTCCTTCTTTCTGTAATTCTTCTAGCTGCTGCATATGCAAGCTCATTAGATGGACCAACTACGAAATTTTCAAAAGACAATCTTTCATCTAAAGGTGCACCAACAGAATTATGATCTAATAATGACTCAGAGGCCTTCACTGAAACACCAATTTTATTTTCTTGATCCTTTGAGTTGTCTTTATTATTTGTTAAATCAATTGAAGCAATATCGATAACAACAGATTTTACTTCTCTTAATTCTTTGGAAAGAATTGATAAAATACGGTCAAGATAATGATTCTCTATCCAATCTCTCATGAATCTTGTTGGAACTAAAAGAGTTAATTTACTACCAGCAAAATCTCCAAATTTAATATTTTTAAACCAACTTTTGAATGTGGCTTCACCTATTTCAGCTCTTAATATAGAAAGAGAGCGTTCCCAACCCTCTTTTATTTTACTAAGCTGAAAATTATTATCTTCCAAGACAGAATACCCTTCAATACTGAGAAACAACATTGATATGTTGTTTGAGTTTTTTTTTGAAAATCTAAAAAAAAATTACAAAACAACACTAGCCTCGAGTCAAGAATGATGCAACATGAATCAACAAAAAAATGAAATAATTTTTATTTTTTGTAATTTTAGAATTTTTAATTTAGAGATTTTAACTTTTTGGATAATCTAGATATCTTTCTAGATGCATTTTTTTTATGAACTATACCTTTTTGAGCAAGTTTCATTAGCTTTGGCTGAACTATATTAAAAGCTAACTGTGCTTCGTTAGTTTCTCCTGAAGCAACAGCTTCTTCAAATCTTCTAATATATGTTCTTACATTAGTTCTAAGAGATTTATTTTTCTCAGTTCTTTTTGTAATTTTTCTTACCATTTTTTTGGAAGAAGATAAATTAGCCATTTTAAACCTTTTTTTGTATTGCTAGGCTTTATATTTACTTAATATTAAAGCGTCAAGCTTTCTATTACTCATCTTTAAATTCTGGTTTTCTTTTCTCAACAAAAGCCGCCATTCCTTCAGCTTTGTCTTTCGTTGCAAACATAGAATGAAATAACCTTCTTTCGAAGCGAATACCTTCAGCAAGAGTTGTTTCATAGGCTCTATTGACCATCTCTTTTGTCATCATTGTTGCCACTAACGATTTATTAGCAACTTCTTTAGCTATATCAACTACATCATCAACAAAATTATCATTAGATAGAATCCTGCTTACTAAACCAATGCTTTCAGCCTCTTCAGCATCCATCATTCTTCCTGTCAAACACATATCCATAGATTTTGACTTACCAATAAATCTAGTGAGTCTTTGTGTCCCTCCAGCTCCAGGGCTTACGCCAAGATTGATTTCTGGTTGACCAAATTTTGCGCTCTCAGATGCTACTATAAAATCACACATCATAGCCAATTCACAACCTCCCCCAAGTGCATAGCCAGAAACAGCTGCAATAGTTGGTTTTCTACATCTTGAAATTCTTTCCCAATTTCTAGTAATAAAATCTTCTTTATAAACGTCCATATATGATTTTGGTTGCATTTGCTTTATATCAGCACCGGCTGCAAATGCTTTTTCTGAACCTTTAAGAATTAAACACTTTAAGTTAGTATTTTCCTCATATTGATCAACCACTTTCGACAATTCATCCATCAAATCATCATTCAAAGCATTAAGAGCTTCTGGTCTATTTAATGTTGCAATAAGTATATCTTCTCTAATTTCAGTTAATACATTTTTTTCTGTCATAAAGTTCCTCTTACATAAACCTCTATTATCAATTAAACAATTGTCTATAAAAGTATAGCAGTAAATTTATAATAAATTTATTTTTTTTGACATGACGGACAGAAGAATGTTGATCGATTAGATTGTACTATTCTTGTAATTCTTGATGTACAATCTTTTGTAAAACACTCCTCGCCATCTCGACCATAAACATTAAATGTACTTTGAAAATATCCCATCTTACCTTGAGTATTGACATAATCCTTCAAAGAAGAGCCTCCTAGCATTATTGATGACTTGATAATTTTTTTTATATTTTTAATTAGAGAATTCAATTCCTTTTTGGGTGTCTTATCTTTATTTACTAATTTTTTTGCGGATAATAACGGAGAAATACCAGACTTAAATAATGCCTCACAAACATAAATATTGCCTAAACCTGCAATAATTCTTTGATCCATTAAAATATTTTTTATATTTCTTTCTTTATTATGAAGCAATAAAGATAAATTTTTTGCATTGCAGCCTTTGGACAAAGGCTCATAGCCAAGATTTTTTAGCCGATTATGTTCAGAGGTAATGTCGCTATGTAATAATATATACCCAAATCTTCTTGGGTCATTATAAATAACAACAAATTTTTCAGTTTTAAAAATAAAATGATCATGTTTAATCTTATTATTATTATGAAATAATTTCTTATCAATGACTCTATAACTACCTGACATACCTAAATGAGAAATGATTTTAGTATCATTTGAAAGATTAAATAATATATATTTTGCTCTTCGTGTTATTGATAGGATGTATTCGTCAGTTATTCTTTTTTTAAAATTTTTATCATAAGGAAAGCGTAATTTCTTATTAGATATCTCAACTTTTAGGATTTTTTGACCTAATAAGTCTCTTTTCAGACCTTCTTTTGTTGTTTCTACTTCAGGTAACTCAGGCATTATTTTAATCTTTCTATCTAGAACTAATCATTACAACAAGCTATGTTCGCGAAATAAGGAATTATAGTAATGAATAAAAATGATTTTGGATATGAGCAAGTAGAAAAGGAAGAACATTATAATAAAGTTCAAGATGTATTTAATAATGTGGCAAATGAATACGACCTTATGAACGACTTTATGTCATTTGGCTTACATAGAAATTGGAAAAAAGAATTCGTAGATTTAATAGAAATTAATGATAAAAAAGAGACAAAGATACTAGACTTAGCAGGTGGGACAGGTGACATAGCTAAAAGAATTCTTAAAAAGCATCCCAATACTTCAATCGAAATTATTGATAAAAACTTTATGATGTTAAGAGAGTCTAATTCAAAAGATAATGTTTTTAAATCCAATAAAGTTAATCTCATTTGTGGTGATGGTGAAAGCATTCCTCTAAAAGATAATACTATTGATGTAGTCACTTTATCTTTCGGAATAAGAAATATGACTGATAGATTAAAGTGTTTAGAGGAATGCTATCGAGTTTTAAAACCGGAAGGCATTTTCCTGTGCATGGAATTCTCAATGCCTGAAAATTATACATTAAGAAATATTTATGATGCTTGGTCATTTTTTGTCATTCCTAAATTAGGAAAATTAATAGCTAAATCTGAAGATTCATACAGATATCTTGTTGAGAGCATAAGAACATTTCCAAAGCCAGGGGAATTTGTTGATATTCTAGAAAAGGCTAATTTTAAAAGAAATTCAATAAAGCAACTAAGTGGTAATATCGTTTGTATCTATAAAAGTAGGAAAATTTGATGTTAGGATTTTATAGAATTATAAATCTAGTTCCTGCTCTCAGAGCAATTATTTCTGAGGAAAGTCTGATACCAAAAAATAATCAAAACAAGATCCCTTTTTTCTTCAAAACTCTTAAGATTTTATTATTTGCAAAAAAAAATAAAAATACAGATTTATCAAAAACTCTAACAAAACTTGGTCCAACTTGGATAAAACTTGGACAATTCTTATCAACTAGACCAGATATTATTGGTAAAGATCTCTCAGATAAACTCAAAAACTTACAAGATAAAGTTGAACCATTTGCTATAGCAAGAGCTAAAGAAATACTCCAAAAAGAATTTAAAGAGGATTATAAAAATATTTTTATAGAGATAATATCTTCAAAGACTGCAGCTTCAATTGCACAAGTTCATAAAGGAAAAGTAAAATTAAATAATGAAGAATATGATGTAGCAATCAAAATTTTAAGACCAAATATAGAAAGAGAAATAAAAAGGGATTTAAGAAATTTCTTTGTAGCAGCAAAAATTATGGAAAGATTTTCCAAAGAGGCAAAAAGGCTAAGGCTAGTTGAAGTTGTTAAAACCTTAGCTGAGAGTCTTAGCATGGAAATAGATCTAAGATTAGAAGCTGCCGCTCAATCAGAAATAAGAGAAAATATTATTAATGACGATTACTTTAATGTTCCAGATGTTTATTGGGATCTAACAAGAAAGAATATATTAATTTCTGACTGGGTAGATGCAATACCAGCAAAAGATATAAATAAAATCACTGAAGAAGGTTTTAATAAAAAGAAAATAGGAAAAAATATACTAAAAACATTTCTTACTACATCCATACGTGATGGCTTATTTCATGCAGACATGCATCAAGGTAATCTTTTCGTTGATAAAGAAGAAAAAATTATAGCTGTAGATTTTGGCATAGTTGGTCACCTTGATTTTGAAAGCAAACAATATCTAAATAATATTCTACTTGGTTTCATTAATAGAGATTATGAAAAAATTGCCAATGTTCATTTTGAAGCAGGATATGTGCCCGAAACAGAAGATAAGAAAAAATTTGCACAAGCGCTGCGATCTATAGGAGAGCCTATTCAAGGAAAAGAAGCTAGTGATATATCTATCGGAAACCTTCTCACACAACTTTTTGAAATCACCAATCAATTTAATATGAAAACACAACCTCAATTACTTCTGCTTCAAAAAACAATGGTTGTTGTTGAAGGCGTGGCAAGAGAATATGATCCAAATTTAAATATATGGACTGAATCGGAGCCAATACTGAATGAATTAAACAAAATAGATTTTGTAAATAAATTTAATTTTTCGACTGATGAAGTTATTAACCGAGCTAAGGATATAATTATAAATCTTCCTAATAATATTGAAGGTGTTAAGAAAAATATAAACCAAATGGGAAAAGTAATTGATTATAAGGGAATAAAAATACACCCAGAAAGTCTAAATAGTATAAATACTAATAATAGTAACTCATTGATTTATATTATTATTCTTCTTTTGATAATAATATTAATGATTTCAATTTTTTAATTTTAAAATATCCTACACATTTGAATTTAATGGATTTATATTCCATTTGTTAATTTTGAGAAAATAATGAAAAAGATATTGTTAATTATAACTGGTGGTATTGCCTCATATAGAGCACTTGATTTGATTAGAGAAATCAAAAGATCAGGCGATGATGTGACTTGCGTAATGACAAAAAGTGCATGTGAGTTTATTCAACCAATATCCTTTGCAACATTATCAAAAAATAAGGTCTATACAGAACTTTTTGATTTAAATAATGAATCTGAAATTGGCCATATCAATTTATCTAGAGAATCTGATTTGATTGTAATTGTTCCTGCTACAGCAAATACCTTATATAAAATTGCTAATGGAGTTGCTGATGATTTAGCTAGCACTATTATGTTGGCTTCAAATAAACCTACATTAATAGCGCCTTCAATGAATGTAAAAATGTGGGAAAACCAAAATACAATTGCTAATGTTTTAAAACTTAAAGAACAAGGCATTTACTTTATAGGACCTAATAAAGGTGAAATGGCATGCGGTGAAGTAGGTTACGGCAAAATGGCATCAGTTCAGGAAATCAAAAAGGAAATTGATTATCTTCTTAAGCCAGGTATCTTAACTGGAAAAAGGGCTTTAGTAACATCTGGACCAACAATTGAAAAAATCGACCCTGTCAGATTTATATCAAATAATTCTTCTGGTAAACAAGGGCATGCAATTGCAAATGCATTAAGAAGGCATGGAGCTGATACAAATCTAATCAGCGGACCTGTAAATATCAACGACCCAGAAAATGTGAAAGTGACAAAAGTAAATTCTGCTGAGGAAATGCTTCATGAGTGTAGGGAAAGCCTACCAGTTGATATTGCTGTATTTGCTGCTGCAGTTTCCGATTGGAGATGCTCAAATACTTCTAATATTAAGATAAAAAAGACATCTGAAAATGATGAGTTAAATCTAAATCTTGAAAAAAATCAGGATATTTTAAAAGAGATAAGCACATTAAATAAGAATAGACCTGATCTAGTAATTGGATTTTGTCTTGAGACGGATAATCTTATTGAAACTGCAAAAGAAAAATTAAAAAATAAATCTTGCGATTGGATAGTTGCTAATGAGCATCATAATGGTAAAGAAAGTGTTTTTGATAGTGATATGAATTCAGTAAAACTGGTTGAAAATGATGATCTTGAAGATTGGGGCTACCTATCAAAAAATGATGTGGCTGAAAAACTATGCATAAAGATTTCAAAATTCTTTAATGAGGCTGCTTAGTGGCAAATGATCATGATCTTGAAAAATATTCACGCCAAATAATTCTCAATGAAATAGGTCCCGAAGGACAGGAAAAAATTAAAAGAGTAAGTATCCTTGTTGTTGGCGCAGGCGGCTTAGGGTCTTCAGTCATACAGTATTTAAGTGCAGCGGGTGTTGGAAAAATTGGTATTGTGGATGATGATAAAGTTGAGCTTTCAAATCTAAATAGACAATTAATTTATAGGGGAAATGATTTAGGAAAAAGTAAGGTAGATGCTGCTAAAAATTACATATCAAAATTAAATCCATCCACAGAAATAGAAACTTACAAAACACGCATAGATGAAAAGAATTTACCAGATATAATTGATGATTATGATCTTATTGCAGATTGTTCAGATAATATAGAGACCAGATTATGTATAAATGATATATGCATTAAATATAAAAAAACCTGGGTTATGGCTGCAGTTGGAGGCTTTTTTGGACAAATAGCTTCATTTCAATCAAATAAAAATAATACTTCAAATTCGACATATAGAGATCTCATGGAACATAAAATCTTTGATGAAGCGGGCTGTGATAATATAGGTGCTATTGGATCAGTTGTAGGTGCGGTTGGGGGAATACAAGCAACAGAAATAATAAAACTTATAATTGGAATTAAAGAAAATTTAGTAAATAAAATTCTTATTTTTGATTTCATAACATTTCAAAGTAAGACACTTAAAATTAACTAAATATAAGCAAAAATGAATAATGTAATTAAAGATAAAAAAGTAAATTATTTAATCTGGTTATTCTTTTTATTATTTAGTATTTCGTTTTCAATTTCTATTTTTCCACAAATGACATCTATTGAATGGTTATCCTTAAAGTATGATAAAACTTATCTTCGTTCAGGCCCTTCAAAACAAAATAAGGTTTTATGGACTTATAAAAAAAAGGGTTTGCCAATAAAAGTCATAAGAAAAAAAGGTGACTGGTATGAGGTGGAGATGCCTGAAGAAATTACAGGATGGATAAGCTCTACACAAATTTCATTTAAGAGAAGAGTGCTTGTAATTTCCGATGAGTTAATAAAAATAAGAAAAAAGGAAGAAAGCTCTTCAAAAGTAATTGCAAAAGTAGGTAAAAATGTAATTGGTGAATTAATAAGTTGTCAAAAAAAAATGTGCAAAGTTGACTATTATAAAGTTGAAGGTTTTGTTGAAAAAAAATTCTTATGGGGAGCAGATTAATCTGTGGAGCCAAAAAATTGGCTCCACAAATATATTAAAATTAATATAAATCAGAATTCATTACTTTATTCCATGCTGAAATAAAGTCAGAAACAAATTTTTCTTTTGAATCTTCTTGAGAATAAAGTTCAGCAATCGCTCTTAATTGAGAATTTGATCCAAAAATTAGATCGACCCGAGAAGCAGAGGAAACTTTTTCACCAGATTTTCTATCAATTGACTCAAAAGAATTACCAGTACCATTTGTTTTCCAAGATACTGACATATCTAATAAATTTACTAAGTAATCGTTAGTCAATTCATTTGGGTTTTCTGTAAAATTACCATATCCATTATGAGTTATTCCTAATGATCTTAAGCCGCCAAACAATACCGTCATTTCGGGAGCTGTTAATCCGAGTAGTTGAGCTCTATCAAGCAACATTTCTTCTGCCTTAACCTCAAGGCCATCTCGATGATAATTTCTAAAGCCATCAGAAAGAGGTTCTAGATAAGCAAAAGAATCTATATCAGTTTGATCCTGAGACGAATCTCCTCTTCCTGGAATAAAATCTAAGGTTCTACCAGAAGCTTTTTCAATTCCAAGATTTCCGCCAAGAATTATAATGTCTGCTAATGATGCTCCGGTTTCTGAAGAAATATTTTTATATGCTGATAATACTTTATCAAGTTGTTCAGGTTTATTAACTTCCCAATTTTTTTGGGGCTCAAGTCTTATACGAGCACCATTTGCTCCACCTCTAAGGTCAGAGCCTCTGAATGTTGAAGCACTTGCCCAAGCAGTTTCAACAAGCTCTTGAATGCTTAGACCAGATTCATCTATTTTACTTTTGACAGAATTTACATCGTAATCTTGATTTCCAACAGGTACGGGATCTTGCCAAATCAATTCTTCGGTTGGCGCTTCTGGCCCAATATAATTTGTAATTGGACCCATATCTCTATGTAAAAGCTTAAACCAGGCTCTAGCAAATGCATCAGCAAATTCATCTGGGTTTTCATGAAATCTTTTTGAAATTTCTTTATAAATTGGATCTTCTCTTAGAGCTATATCAGTAGTAGCCATCATTGTAGGAACTTTTATTGATGAGTCATGAGCATCAGGCGCCATATCCTCATCTTTCTGATCTTTTGCAAACCATTGATTTGCTCCTGCAGGACTTTTTCCTAATTCCCACTCATATCCGAAAAGTAAATCAAAATATCCATTATCCCATTTAATAGGATCTGCAGTCCATGCTCCCTCAAGACCACTTGTTATTGCATCTCCGCCAACGCCAGAACCATGATCATTCTTCCAACCAAATCCCATTGACTCAATTGGAGCGCCTTCAGGTTCTACCCCAACATTTGACTCAAGTGATGCTCCATGTGCCTTACCAAAGGTATGTCCTCCAGCAATTAAGGCTACAGTTTCTTCATCATTCATAGCCATTCTTGCAAATGTTTCTCTAATATCTTTTGCACTAGCTAAAGGATCAGGATTTCCATCAGGACCCTGCGGATTGACATAAATCAATCCCATTTGAACAGCAGCAAGTGGGTTATCTAATTCCCTTTCACCTTGATATCTATTATTAGTAAGCCATTCTTTTTCAACACCCCATAGGATATCTTCTTCCGGACCCCAAATATCTTCACGACCACCACTGAATCCAAATGTTTTACCGCCCATAGATTCAATAGCAACATTTCCCGATAAGATTAAAAGATCTGCCCAGCTAATTTTATTTCCATATTTTTGTTTAATCGGCCATAATAAACGCCTTGCTTTATCTAAGTTTCCATTATCTGGCCAACTGTTTAAAGGCGCAAAACGCATTGATCCAGTTCCTCCACCACCGCGCCCATCTGTGCTTCGGTATGTACCTGCGGCATGCCATGTTAAACGAATAAAAAAAGGTCCATAATGACCATAATCAGCAGGCCACCATTCTTGGGAATCAGTCATTAAATCATTTAAATCTTTCTTCAATGCATCATAATCAAGTTTTTTAAATTCTTCTCTATAATCAAAGTCTTCACCGAGAGGATTTGACTTGCTATCATGTTGGTGAAGTATACCTAGATTTAATTGATCAGGCCACCAATCCTTATTTGCGGTACCAGTAGAACTATTGCTAGTCATAGCCCCATGCATTACAGGGCATTTATTTTCGTTTTCAGTTGCATTACTCATGTTTTAATTCTCCAAACATATTTATTAATTTAAACCTTAATTAGAATCTCAATATTTTTAACATCATCTTTTTTTATTTTCTTAGGTAATGATAAATTAATATCTTTAGGTTCAATATCGTAAAGTCTGGATTCTTTTGTATCATAAATATGATAATGATCTGAGGTATTTGTATCAAACCAAGAACGATCATCGTCTATCATTACTTTTGAGATTAAGCCTTTTGAGTAAAAATCATTTAAAACATTATAAATTGTACCAGCTGATATTTTAATTCCATTTTCAGAACATTTTTTTTCTACAATTTCTGCTGAAAAGTGCCAATTTGCACTTGAAAATAGAATATCAAAGATAGCAATTCTTTGGTTTGTTGGCCTTAAGTTATTTTGTCTTAATATATTTCTGATTTTTTCATAGGGCATAGTTATATTTACCTTTTTACCAGTTTAGAGTCAATTTAAAGTAGAAAAAAAATCTTTTTCTTACCATGCAAGTGTTAATATGATAAAGGACTGAATTAGGAATAAAATGGAACAAAAAAATAATTACAATTATGAAGACCTCATAAGTTGCGCAAAAGGTGAGTTATTTGGGCCTGGTAATGCACAATTACCAATGCCACCTATGCTTATGTTTGATAAGATAACTAATATATCTTCCGAGGGCGGCTCTAAAAATAAAGGTGTTATCAAAGCTGAAATGGAAATAAAACCAGATTTATGGTTTTTTGATTGCCATTTTATTGATGACCCTGTTATGCCCGGCTGTTTAGGTTTGGACGCTATGTGGCAATTACTTGGGTTTTATCTTGGCTGGCTTGGTGAGAAAGGAAGGGGAAGAGCAATATCGGTTGGAAATGTAAAATTTTCAGGAATGATATTACCCCAAACAAAGAAATTAGAATATACTATTAATTTAAAAAGAGTTTTGACAAGTAAGTTAGTTTTAGGAATTGCCGATGGCACACTGTCAGCAGATGGTGAGGCAATATATGAAGCAAGTGATTTAAGGGTAGCATTGTTTTCATAAAAAAGAGGGATAAAACATGAGACGTGTAGTAGTAACAGGTATGGGTATTGTATCTTGTATAGGAAATAATACTCAAGAGGTGCTTTCAAATCTACGTGAAGGGAAATCAGGAATATCTAAATCTGAAGAACATGCAGACCTGGGCTTCAGAAGTCAAATATATGGGAAGCCTACACTTGATCCTGAAGAGTATTTAGATAAAAAGATAAGAAGATTTATGGGAATGGGCGCAGCATGGAATTATATTTCAATGCAACAAGCAATTGAAGATGCTGGTTTAGAAGAAAAAGATATTATAAATGAAAAAACAGGAATCATAATGGGCTCTGGAGGACCTTCAACAAAAACACTTGTTGAATCAGCTGATATAACTAGGGAAAAGGGACCAAAAAGAGTTGGACCTTTTGCTGTTCCTAAAGCTATGTCATCAACTAATTCAGCAACCTTAGCTACACCATTTGGAATCAAAGGAATTAATTATTCAATTTCTTCCGCATGCGCAACTTCTTCGCATTGCATTGGCAATGCTTACGAACTTATCCAGTTTGGAAAACAAGACACAATGTTTGCAGGTGGTGGTGAAGAACTGAATTGGGCTTTATCTGTCCTTTTTGATGCAATGGGAGCAATGTCATCAAAATATAATGATAATCCTTCTACTTCAAGTAGAGCTTACGATAAAGATAGAGATGGTTTTGTTATTGCTGGTGGCGCAGGTGTTCTTGTTCTTGAAGAAATGGAAAAAGCTAAAGCCAGGGGAGCAAAAATTTATGCTGAAATTGTTGGCTATGGGGCAACATCTGATGGACATGATATGGTGCAACCTTCTGGAGAGGGGGCTGTCAGATGTATGAAAATGTCAATGGAAAATATTAATTGTGCAATTGATTATATTAATCCACATGCAACATCAACACCTATTGGAGATGAAAAAGAGGTTGAGGCTATAAGAGAGACATTTGGAAATAAAATTCCTAATATAAGTGCTACAAAATCTTTAACTGGCCATAGTCTTGGCGCGGCTGGGGTTCAAGAAGCTATCTACTCTATACTAATGATGCAAAATGATTTTATCGCAAAATCTGCTAACATTGAAAATATTGATCCTAAATTTGAAGACTTACCAATTAATAAAGAAAGAATTGATAATGCAAATATAGGGTGTTTATTATCCAACAGTTTTGGATTTGGCGGAACTAATGCTTCATTAGTCTTTAAAAATCCAAATTTATAAATAATGGAAATTTAATAAATATGAATGACCAAATAATGAAAGGTAAAAGGGGATTAATAATGGGAGTGGCAAATGACCATTCTTTAGCCTGGGGTATAGCAAATAAACTTCATCAAAATGGTGCCGATCTTGCTTTCACATATCAGGGAGAAACCTTTAAAAAGAGAGTTGAACCTTTGGCAGATTCAATTAATTGCATAGATAATCTAATTGATTGTGATGTTCTAAATGAAAATGAATTAGTTGATGCTTTTAATTTTATTAAAAATAAATGGGGACAAATAGATTTTATTGTTCATTCAATTGCGCATTCAGATAAGAATGAGCTAAATGGAAAATATATCAATACATCTAGAGAAAACTTTCTTAAGACTCTTGAAATTTCTTGTTTTTCTTTAACTAATATTACTAAAATTTTTGAACCCATAATGAATGATAATGGTTCGGTCTTAACACTAACTTATGGTGGCTCTGAAAGAGTAATACCAAATTATAATGTTATGGGCGTTGCTAAAGCTGCATTAGAATCATCAGTCCGATATCTTGCAGTAGATTTAGGAGAGAGAGGGATAAGGATAAATGCACTATCAGCTGGTATGATGAGGACACTCGCTGGTTCAGCAGTCAAAAATGCTAGAAGCATGTTTAAATTTGCTGAAAAACATAAACCATTAAAAGATATTCCTCTTAATTTGGATGATATTGGCTCATCAGGTCTTTATTTAATATCTGATCTTTCAAGAGGAGTGACCGGTGAAATACATTATGTAGATCAAGGTTACAATGTTATAGGAATGCCAAAGACTGACGATCTTTAAGAATCTTCTTTTTCAGTATCAGTATTATCTTTTTTATTCCCTTTTTTGTCTTCTTTCTTGTCTTCTTTTTTATTCCCTTTTTTGTCTTCTTTTTTATTCCCTTTTTTGTCTTCTTTTTTATTCCCTTTTTTGTCTTCTTCCTTATTCCCTTTTTTGTCTTCTTTTTTATTCTCGTTAACTGATTCTTCTCCTGTCTCTTGATCAATATTCTTCATAGATAACTTCACTTTTCCTCGATCAAAACCAACAAATTTAACTTTGACCATATCTCCTTCACTAACAACATCTGTAACCTTATTAACTCTTTCAGTAGACAATTGTGAAATATGAACAAGACCATCCTTCTTTCCAAAGAAGTTTACAAAAGCACCAAAGTCCATAATTTTTACAACTTTTCCTTCATAAATTATCCCTACTTCTGGTTCAGCAACAATTGAATTAATCATTTCTAAAGCTTTTTCTATGGCCTCGGCATTATTTGAAGCAATTTTAACAATACCATCATCATTAATATCTACTACTGCTCCACTCTCTTCGACAATTTCTCTTATAACTTTTCCACCAGCACCAATTACTTCTCTAATCTTATCTGTAGGAACATTTATTGTTTCAATTCTTGGGGCATTAGAATTAACAGTATCTCTAGCCTTATCAAGAGCCTTAGCCATTTCTCCAAGAATATGAATTCTTCCATTTTTTGCCTGCGATAGGGCAGTTTCCATAATATCTTTGGTGATACCAGTAATCTTAATATCCATTTGCAAAGAAGTAATCCCATCATTTGTTCCAGCAACTTTAAAATCCATATCTCCGAGATGGTCCTCATCTCCGAGAATATCAGATAAAACAGCAACTCTATCATCTTCTTTAATTAGACCCATGGCTATACCAGCCACTGGTTTTGACAACGGTATTCCGGCATCCATCATGGCCAAAGAAGATCCACAAACAGTAGCCATAGATGAAGATCCATTTGATTCAGTTATTTCAGAAACAAGTCTTATTGTATAAGGGAAGGCATCATATTCAGGCATTACTGCTTTAAGAGCTCTCCATGCTAATTTACCATGACCTATCTCTCTTCTCCCAGTAAAACCAGTTCTTCCTGTTTCACCAACTGAATAAGGAGGAAAATTATAATGAAGCATAAATCGTTCTTTATAGGTTTCATCTAATCCATCAACAAATTTTTCATCAACACCTGTTCCAAGGGTTGTAACAACTAAGGCCTGAGTTTCACCTCTTGTGAAGAGAGCTGAACCATGAGTAAGGGGTAAAACACTAACATCAGATTGAATAGGCCTGACCGTTTCTAGATCACGACCATCAATTCTCTCACCAGTATCTAAAATATTATTCCTAACAATATTTTTTTCAATCGTTTTAAATGCTGATGATATTGTTGATTCATTATGATCTTCATCTTCATCATCATCTGAAACTAATTCAGATATAAGATTCTTTTTTATCTCAGCAATTTTCTCAGTTCTCTTTTGTTTATCTGCTTCCTTGTATGCTTTTGACAAATCATCTTTAATAGCTGAACTTACTTTATTCTCAATATCGGATATATCCTTTTTTTCAAATTCTCTAGGCTCTTTTGCTGCTTTCTCAGCTAAACTAATTATAGCATCAATGACTTGAGAAAAATTTTCTTGCCCAAAAGTAACCGCTCCTAACATTTGTTCTTCGGATAATTCTTTAGCTTCAGACTCAACCATTAAAACAGCATCTTTTGTTCCGGCGACTACCAGGTCAAGATCAGAGGTCTCCATTTCTTCTTTTGTAGGGTTTAATATATATTCACCATCTTTGAAACCAACCCTAGCTGCACCAATTGGACCCATAAAAGGAACGCCAGATAAAGTTAAAGCGGCTGAACATGCTATCAATGCAACAATATCTGCATCATTTTCAGTATCATAACTTATTACTGTAGCAATAACTTGCGTTTCACATTTAAAGCCATCCGCAAATAAAGGTCTTATAGGTCTATCAATTAATCTTGAAACTAATGTTTCTTTTTCTGAAGGCCTACCTTCTCTTTTAAAAAAACCACCAGGTATTTTACCTGCTGCATAGGCTTTTTCTTGGTAATTTACTGTCAAAGGAAAGAAATCTAAACCTTTCTTTTCTTCTCTGTCAGCAACAACTGTTGCTAAAACTGATGTTCCACCATATGTAGCTATAACTGAACCATGTGCTTGTCTAGCAACCCTTCCAGTTTCAATTGTTAATTTTTTTCCGCCCCATTCTAAAACTTCATTTTGAATATCAAACATTTTATTACATACTTCCTATATTGATTTTGATAGATTTAAATTGTGTAGACTTAAGAATAAATTATCTTCTCAACCCAAGACGCTTAATAAGATCTTCATATCGAGATTCATTTTTAGACTTTACATAGTCTAAAACTTTTCTTCTTTGATTAACCAGCTTTAATAAGCCCTGTCTTGAATGATTATCTTTTTTGTGATCTTTAAAGTGCTCAGTAAGATTCTTAATTCTTTCTGTCAAAACAGCTACTTGAACTTCTGGCGATCCAGTGTCGCCTTCAACAGTAGCAAAATCCTTAATAATTTCCTTTTTTCTATCTGTGTTAATCGACATCAAATACTCCTTAAATTAAAAATTTCCTCAGAAAAAACTTTCTTAGGTTTGAAAGAATTTTCACCAACAGTGGCAAGTCCGATGGGCCTTTTATCCTTCAATAAGAGAACCTCACTTCCCAGCTTGGAATTTCTATGTAAATCATCATTACAAAACGATTGACCTTGTTGAATTCTCTTTGCTTCTTTATTGCTTATAAGTAACGCCGGGATGTCGTCCAGCACTTCACTTAAAGGAATAAGAAGATCTCCTCCAACCATTCCAGCTGGCGCACTATGCACTAATTTTTCTATCGTTTCTAGTGAAAAAGTGTTTTCTATTGAAAAAGGGCCTAATTCATACCTTTCAAGACTACTAATTACGCCTAATACGCCTAGTTTCTCACATATATCTCTTGCTAATGACCTTATATAGAAACCTTTGCTAACAGTAACTGAAAATTCAGTTTTATTATTTTTATGATCCAATATTACTAATTCATATAATTTTACTTTTTTTTCTTTAATATCGAAATTAATACCTTTTCTCGCAAGAGTATAAGCTCTTTTACCTTCAATTTTGACAGCAGAATATTTTGGTGGTCTCTGATAAATTTCACCTTCAAAATGATGTATTATTTTTTGAATATTTTTTTTTGTTGGTACAGAATCAGATTTTCCAATTATTTCACCTTCGAGATCATGACTTGAAGTCTTGATGCCCCATAAAATAGTAAATCTATACTTCTTCTTTGAGGTAACTAAATAAGGAATTGTCTTAGTTGCGTTTCCAAAAGCAATTGGTAAAATTCCTGTTGCCAAAGGATCCAATGTGCCGGCATGGCCAATTTTATTTATAGAAAAAAATTTCTTTAATTTCCTAACTACATCAAATGAACTCAAATTCATTGGCTTGTTTATACAAATCCAACCACTAGAAAAAAAATTATTATTTGATTTTATCTTACTTCGTGATTGTATCATTTTGCACTTTTTCAGAAGAAAATAATTCGTCTAATCTTTTAACCTCATTAATAGTTTCATCAAAAAAAAATGATATTTCTGGGGCGTATTTTAAGTTAACTTTATCAACGATTTTTTTTCTTATTATCTTTTTAGATATATTAAACTCATTAATGACGCTCTCTGTTTTTTTAACATCAGAAGGAATAACATAAAATTTTGCATTTCTAAGATCGGGAGAAACATCAACATGTGTAATGGTGATTAAAAGATTATCTAATTTGGAGTTTTTACTTTCACCTCTTATTAAAATTTCATTAAGAGCAGATTTTAAAAGCTCTTGAACTCTCAATTGCCTTTGGGAGGGCTCTTTTTGCTTAATAGAGTGTTTTTTGTTCATTTTTATTAATAAAATTAAATTTTCTTTTTAATTTCTTTAACTTCATAGCATTCAATTTTATCTTTCGGTTTTATATCTTCATTATTATCAAAAGCTAAGCCACATTCCTGACCTGATTGAACCTCTTTAACATCATCCTTAAATCTTTTAAGTTCTGAAATTTTACCTTCGTAAACAACAATACCATCCCTTATTAATCTGGCATGTTCACCTTTTTTGACTGTTCCGTCATTAATTAAACAACCTGCTATATTGCCGGTCTTGGATATTTTAAATACCTCTAAAACCTCTGCATTTCCTAAAATGTTTTCTTTCAACTCTGGATCGAGTCTTCCTTCTAACATATTTTTTATATCATCAAGTAAATCATATATTATTGAATGATAAATTATATTAATTTGAGATTTATCAGCTAAGTCCTTTGCTTGAGTATTGGCCCTTACATTAAAACCAAAAACTATAGAGTTAGATGTTTCAGCAAGTGAAATGTCGCTCTCAGAAATTGCACCTACTCCAGAGTGAACAACCCTGCATGATATTTCATCATTACCAATATTTAGAACTCCATCCTTTATCGCCTCAGAAGAACCGTGTACATCAGCCTTTATAATTACTGGTAATTCTTTTTTTGTTTCATCTTTTATTTTTGATAACATTTGCTCAATATTTGATTGAGGAACATTAGGAGTCTCTTTTCTATTTTGTCTCTCCCTATACTCAGTTATTTCTCTTGCCCTTGCCTCATTTTCTACTACTGAAAGAAAATCTCCAGCATTAGGTGTGTTATTTAACCCTAAGACTTCTATTGGATCCCCAGGAAAACATTCTTTTACTTGATCACCTTTATCATTAATTAGGGATCTAACTTTTCCCCAATGCTGGCCTACAATTACAATATCCCCTTTTTTTAATGTGCCTTTTTGAATTATTGTTGTCACGACAGGTCCTCGACCCTTATCCAATTTTGATTCAATGACAAATCCTTCGGCTTGTCTATCTGGGTTTGCTTTTAAATCAAGAATTTCAGCTTGTAGATTAATTGCTTCTAGTAAGTCTTCTATTCCTTCTTTAGTTTGAGCTGAAAGCTCAATACATTGAATATCGCCGCCTAGTTCTTCAACTATTAACTCATGCTCTAAAAGATCATTTTTGGTCTTTGTTGGATTGGCCTCAGGCTTATCTATCTTATTAACTGCAATTATGATAGGTACATTTGCTTCTTTAGAATGATTAATTGCTTCTATAGTTTGCGGCATGACACTATCGTCAGCGGCAACAACAAGAATAACAATATCTGTAACCTTTGCTCCTCTTGCTCTCATAGAAGTAAATGCCGCATGTCCGGGAGTGTCAATAAAGGTGATCTTGTTATCTTTTTTTATTATTTGATAAGCGCCAATATGTTGAGTAATTCCACCAGCTTCAGCAGAAACAATACTCGTTTCCCTTATAGAGTCTAATAATGATGTTTTACCATGATCAACATGCCCCATTATTGTTACAACAGGTGGTCTAGGTTTCTTTGATTCCTCAGAATCATCCTCTGAGGATAAGCCAACCTCAACATCAGATTCTGAAACTCTTGTTACTGAGTGTCCAAATTCTTCGGCAATAAGTTCAGCTGTATCAGCATCAAGGAAGTCATTGATCTTAACCATAACTCCTTGTTGCATTAGAGATTTTATTACATCAACGCCTCTTTCCGCCATCCTATTTGAGAGTTCTTGGACAGTTATTGATTCTGGCACAACAACATTCCTTGATATCTTCTCTTTAGGAGAATCACTAATAACAGCTTTCTTTTTAGCCTTTTCTTGCCTTCTTCTTATCGAAGCAAGAGATCGTTGTCTTTCATTCTCATTTAAAGCTTCTGAAATAGTTAGCTTTCCTTTTCTCCTTTTCTGAGGTTCATTTCTAGATTTTTTTGTTGTTTTATCTTTATCTTCACTCTTAACTTCTTTTTTTCTAGCTGATGAACTTTGAGTTTCGGTCTTTTTAGCAGTAAAGCTTTTTTTCTTTGAACTTTTTTCAAATTCACCGCCTGCAGGTATATCTATAGAATCTTTTACTTCTTTAGCCTTTGTCCCTTTTTTGCTACTTCCCTGTTTTGAAATTCCTTTTTCTAAAGTCGCCTGATCTTTCTTTCTTGTGTCAGCATCTAAAAGTGCTTTTTCCCTCGCAATCCTTTCCTTATCAGTCAAACTGCCAAAAACATCGTCTTCAGTCGGCTCCTTAATCTTTCTTGATGTAACTGAGCTTGTCCTAGTTTTAATATTTGGAGCACTTGGTTTTCTTGTCCTAGAAATTTTTCCTCTTTTTGATTCAACAACAACCGTTGAAACTCTTGAGCTTCCTCTACCTCTGGTACCAATTGTACTTTTAGAAGTTGTTGCACTAGTTTTGAGAGAGAGGGTTTTCTCTTTTTTATCTTTTTTAGTATCTTCAGGCATATATTTTTCCTTAATTATTTAACTAAAAGATTAATTATCTTCTGAGTTGCTTTCTAGTTCATTACTCTCCGAAATCTCATCTTGATCATCATTTGTTTCTTCATCAAAACTTTCTTCGCTATCTTCTTCAATTATGCCAATGATTTTTCTTGCCTTCATTATTAACTCATTTGCATAATCTTCACCCAATTCAAATGATGAAAGTATACCTAATTCACGGTGTTTCGTTCCGTCTTTATATTCTTCCCAACCAACTAAATCATCTGTAGAACAATAAGCAAAATCTTCAAGACTTTTAACATCATTTTCGCCTAATTTAATAATCATCTTCAAACTTAATTCTTCAATTCCAAGAATATCATCTTGTACACCAAGTTCCTTTCTTTTTTCCTCAAGAAGAATATTTTCCTTTTCTAAGAAGTCATTTGCTCTAGCTTGAATCTCTTGAGCTGTATCTTCATCAAATCCAGAAATACTAGTTATCTCTCCAATTTCAACCATAGCTATTTCTTCAACCTCAGAAAAGCCTTCAGTAACTAATAATTGAGCTAATAATTCATCAACATCTAATGCTTCAATAAATAAATTAGTTCTCTCTTGGAATTCTTTTTGTCTTCTTTCAGATTCTTGATCTTCTGTAAGTATATCTATTTCCCAACCAGATAATTCAGACGCTAATCTTACATTTTGTCCCCTTCGTCCTATAGCAAGTGACAGCTGGTCTTCTGGAACTACAACTTCTAAACGCTCGTCTTCATCATATAAAACTACCTTCATTACTTCAGCTGGTTGTAAGGCCTTAACAACAAAATCTGCAATATTATCAGTCCACGACAATATATCTATTTTCTCACCTTGAAGTTCATTTACTACCGCTTGCACTCTGCTACCTCTCATACCAACACATGCGCCAACTGGGTCTATGCTTGTTTCTTTAGAAAAAACAGCAATCTTTGCTCTACTTCCGGGATCACGCGCTACTCCAATAATTTCAATAATACCATCATAAATCTCTGGAACTTCCTGAGCAAAAAGATTGGCCATAAAATCTGAATGTGTTCTAGATAAGAAAATCTGAGGCCCTCTCATTTCTCTTCTTACTTCATAAATATATGCTCTTACTCTATCGCCCGCTCTATAAGCCTCTCTTGGAAGTAATTGATCTCTTCTTATTACAGCTTCAGCTCTACCTAGATCTACAACTACAGAGCTATACTCAACTCTTTTGACAACGCCACTAATAATCTCCCCAACTCTATCCTTAAATTCTTCATAGTGTCTTTCTCTTTCAGCATCACGAACTTTTTGAACAATAACTTGTTTAGCACTTTGAGCTGCTACTCTTCCAAAATCTATTGGGGGAAGCTCTTCTTCAACTGCAGGTCCTTCTAAAGAAGCATTTGGG
>Ga0209404_10000363_pt1 | contig 35788 bp, 26 predicted proteins | sample TroAtlMetagenome_2_FD_187447 | JGI IMG/M metagenome (GOLD analysis project Ga0209404, IMG submission 187447) | Marine eukaryotic phytoplankton communities from Atlantic Ocean - Tropical Atlantic ANT8 Metagenome (SPAdes) (version 2) | ecosystem: Environmental > Aquatic > Marine > Oceanic...
AGATACGCGAGTAAGGTTTGCGACTGGGTTTGTGTCAGTCCATTGATATGCGCGTCGGCAAAACGTGTTAAGAGCTGCGTTTTGTCGTCGAGTGTTTGTTCACCGCTACAAAAAGTAAGATGGTGCGGCTTTATGTTATCTAACCCTCGTCCTGACAACACAAATGCGTCTCCAGTGCCAGTTTTTACTTCTGAAGGGCGAAATTGCGCTTCTCCCACAGCAACACTCATTCTCACATCTACTCCTGAAGCCTGCGCCTTAAGAGCTAGCCGCAATCCAACTGCGGCTGCAATGCTATGCTGTGGTTGTGCAACAACTAGCTGGAATGCGTCTCCTCGATAAATATCAAAGTCTCCACCGTAGTACTCGGCGTAGTATGTTAAACGCTCTCTCAGCGTAGCAATTATCTCTCTGAATTCAGCATCAGAATAAGACTGAGAGTTGGAGACGTCACCGGTAATCACACCAGCGCGCTTTTTTGTATTGCTTGTTGAAGCACTCTTTCTTGTCATTTCACTATGCGCCGCGTTGTCTTTTCTACTTTCAATAGACACTTTTTTCCCGTTTAGAGGTCCACTATGACACGCTACCATCTCAAATTCAAAAACAATCACACAGCAAAATGTGATTATTATTAATCACAAAGTCACATGTGACTAAATTGCGTAACGGAAGGCAAAATATAACAAAGAACGTATAGCGGCTGTTGATTAAGTAGAATGAATATTCTACCCTAGAGTAGAATATTCATTCTACTTAAAATCTGTTTAATTGGTTAACAAGCGATGTGCCAAGCAGACGAAAATAACAAACGTTTTCGAGGAGACCCGGTATGACCGCGCCCAAACAATCTGAGTTAGCTTCAAAACTAGAGCAAGCTTTTGCCCTTTACGGATTCGCAGAGCCTAATGTGGCTAAACTCAAGGACTACACTGGCACCACACTAAAAACCTTGTACAAATACTTCCCTTCAAAAGAAGACATGATTATTGGCGCGCTCGACTACCGTCACAGCCGTTACATCGCGTTTTTGGAAGAAAACTGCCCCTCGACGCGTGACGAAGCAATTAACCACATATTTGAACGCTTGTCGGTATGGCTAACGACATTCGCTCCCAGAGGTTGCATGTCATTACAGGCTTTGGCGAGTTACCCCAATAACCTTCAAATTGAAACCGCTGTGAACAACCACAAACACGCGGTGTTAACGTGGCTGAATGAAAAGCTTGAGGACCCAGCCCTTTCAAACAGCGTGTTCCTACTACATGAGGGCATGTCATCAGCATGGCCAACGATTGGTGATAAAGCATTAACCGCAGCGAAAGGCGCACTAACAGTACTACTTGATTAGCCCTTCTTTGCACTTGCATCAACCATTACCTTTCTCGTCTAAAGCAAAAATTCTGGAGGACAATATGAAATCATTGCCAAATGAAATGTACGGCGTGCAGTTAACCAAACATGGCGATCTCGACGCGCTTACATTTAACGAAAACATACCTTTGCCTACACTCAGCGACAACGATGTACTTATTGAAGTGCGCGCTGCGGGGGTAAACAACACCGACTTAAATACGCGAAAAGGGTGGTATTCCAAAGGCGACAACAATGCAGAAGATGCTGGGTGGGCCGGCAATGCGTTAAACCTACCTCTTATTCAAGGCGCCGACGTATGTGGCTATATTACCGCTGTGGGTAATAACGTAAGCAAAGAACGTATTGGTGAACGCGTCATCATTGAGCCTTGTTTGGTAGAAGTTGACAGTAAACCGCTAAGTACCCCTTGGTACTTCGGCTCGGAATGCAATGGAGGCTTCGCACAATTTACAAAGGTCGCATCGCGCCATGCCCATGCCGTAAACTCAACCATGACAGATGAGGAACTCGCGTCTTTTCCCTGCTCTTATTCGACTGCCGAAAACTTGCTACACCGTGCAAATGTAAAAGAAGGTGAACGGGTATTCATTACAGGTGCATCGGGTGGCGTAGGCTCAGCGGCAGTTCAGCTAGCGAAAGCGAGAGGCGCATACGTAATAGCAGTAACAAGTGAAGAAAAACGCGATACTCTAGAAGCATTAGGCGCCGATGAAACCGTGCTGCGCGACGGTGACTGGGCAAGCGTAGTAGAATCCGAAGCTTTCGATGTGGTAATTGATCTTGTTGCTGGCCCGCGCTGGCCTGAACTCCTTGAGGTACTTAAACCATTTGGGCGCTACGCTACTTCTGGCGCAATCGCCGGCCCTGAGGTGACGTTAGATGTACGTACACTCTACCTAAAAGACTTAACCCTTTTAGGGTGTACGATTTTGGAGAGTGAGGTGTTTGGAAACTTGGTAAAACACATCGAAAAAGGAAGCATTAAACCGCTTGTATCTGCTACCTACCCTCTCGCTGAAGTTTGTCAGGCACAACAAGACTTTGAGAAGAAAAAGCATATTGGCAAGATGGTACTGACAGTTGGAGGAAACAAATCCTAGTACGATAGGTTCAATTTCGCTAACGTTATTTACATGGTAAGTGTCTTGGAGCCGGACTGCGCTAAACAAAAATGTGAAGTAAAATGTAAGAGTTTGGCGTTTATACGGATTAAAGTTTAGCGCAGTTTCTTTCAGACGCTTTAGCTTGATAAAGAGCTCTGTCTGCCTGCTGAACCAGCGATAAAGTACTCTCTTTGCTTTGCGGAGCAGCATCATGGCGAGGTGGATTCAGCTCCATAGACGCCATACCGATACTTACCGTAAGTTTACCGTCATAGTCCGACGCCCGATGTGGGGAAATTAAGATACTTCACGTTACGAATAATTCGTGCAGCGATAGCGTGGAGTTCATCAAACCGAGTATTAGGTAAAATAACGGTAAATTCTTCACCGCCATAGCGGGCCACTAGATCGTCACTACCTAAGCAGCTATTAGTTAATGTAGCAGTTAATCTCTAACTAGCGAAAACTCTATTTATCCCACGACGTGCACCGGCACTTAATTAAACTTATTTAAGGAAAAAGCGTAATAATAGGTATAGCGATCATTAAATTGGAATTAGTAGGCGAATATGGGAAATTCAATTGTTGAATTAATGGATAACATGTACAGCGAGAGCGATGATACTACTTCACTAGGTGAGGTCATAGAACGCTTCGAAGACAGGGGCTTTGGACCCCTTTTATTGATGCCTGCCCTGATCGCTCTGCTTCCAACTGGCGCCATCCCAGGCGTACCCACGTTGTGTGGAATCACTTTATTTTTTATATGTTCACAAGTCGCCATAGGAAAAAGCAGTCCGTGGCTTCCCACATTTATTAAAAATAAAGAGGTATCTACTCACAAACTAGATAGCGCAGTTGAAAAAGCCAAGCCGTATGCGCAGAAAGCTGAAAAACTATTAAAACCTAGGCTTACCTTTCTTTCACATACTCCATCAAAGAATATTATTGCGGCATATTGCGCGATTGCATCACTTTGCATGATACCTCTGGAGGTATTGCCCTTTGCGGTAGCCTTGCCCGCTCTTGCTCTATGCGTTACCGCGCTTGGAGTAACGAACCGTGACGGCGTCTTTCTTATTATTGGTATGCTGCTTCAATTAGGAACCGGGTACTTGGTGGTCAAGGCACTGGCGATGATGTAACAATAAGTACCGGCTACAGTGTTCCCCCTACTTTAGGCGACAACCACTTGTTTTGTGGTAGCTTTTACGTACTATTCGTGAAATTAAACAACTGTACTTTGGTACAGATTATTACTTTCATCAGAATAGAGCCGAAAAATAATGAAGAGACTTATTGCCGTATCTCTTGCTGTATCATTTGTTTTCCCCGCTTTTAAAGCCTTTGCTGAAAATTGTGTATTCAGCTGCCCTATTGGATTAAGTGGACAAACCATAACTCGCTCCATTTATACGCTGAATAATAACCCACAAACTAAGTTTGCTAATTGGGTGGCGTATCATGTTACGCCTGAGACTATTGATGGCCCATCTAGAAGCCGTAACTGGAAAGCAGACCCTAAGCTAAATGATGAAAGCACATTAGAGCCAAATGACTATAAAGGTGCGTGGCGCAGTATAGGTACAGACAGAGGTCATCAAGTTCCACTTGCCTCTTTTAGCAACTCGCCTGACTGGCGGGAACTCAATTACCTTTCAAACATTACACCTCAAGATTCTGATTTAAACCAAGGTCCATGGGTTAAATTAGAGAATGCTGTACGTGGTCTAGTGAGATCAGGGCAAGATGTTTATGTGGTTTCTGGCCCTCTTTACGAGACTTTTTTCGCTGCGTTACCGGGTGCTGATGAGTTGCACAGCATCCCTAGCGGTTATTTTAAAGTCATCGTGAGTGAAGTTAACGGTTTAATGGAAGCCTCTGCATTTATCATGCAGCAAAATGCTTCTCGCCGTGATGATTACTGCGCAACGCAAGTTACCATTGATGAAGTAGAAGCGAGAACCGGGTTAGACATTATGCCAGTTTTGCCCGATGAGAGTGAGGAAACCATTGAAGGCATGCTCGGCAAGCTAGCTATGCGACTTGGCTGTAGCTAAGCCTTTCTTCGACATACAAACGTAAAGCTACTATTGATAGACAGCCTTTTTATTTGCTAACTAGTCGCTTTTAAAAGGTTGCAGTAGCAAGGCACGAATTGAAGCATTCTCTTTTACCGCAGGCACATCCTGTTGACCTATGGAAAGTGTTTCGTCGCTTTGCTTCGCTCTCGGCGTAAAACTATTAAACAATCTATCCCACCACGATACGCTAAACCCATAGTTCGAATTAGACTCACTTTTAGCCTGGCTATGGTGAATGCGATGTAAGCGCTGGGTGATTAGCACAAGCCCAATTCTATCATCCCACTTTTGTGGCAACCTAATATTGGCATGATTAAAAAGGGCAAAGCCATTTAGCGCCACTTCAAAGATAACAATAGCAATAGCAGGCACGCCTAGTATCACTACCGCCGCGGCTTTAATACCTAAACTCATAGCAATTTCAACTGGATGAAAGCGAAGGCCTGTAGTGGTGTCGACATGACTATCGGCATGATGCATTTTATGAAAGCGCCACAACATAGGCACGGTATGAAAAAGTCGGTGCTGCCAATAGATAAGCATATCAAGTAGTAAAACACTTAAGGTTACGATGGCTATATGAACTAGATACGTTGATGAATTATTGAGAGGCTCACCACTGTTTAGCAGTTGATTAGAGCTTGAAGCGTCAGCCGGCACGGCATCCAGTAAAACGTTGAACACACCTATGCCTTTCTGCTGCGCCCATAAAGACACACCAACGAGTGTGACCGGAAGCAAAATACGCGATACCAGCGCCCCCATTACCACCATGGACAAGTTACCCAACCAGCGTGTTTTCCTACTAAGCACGGCTTCTCGCGCTGGCAACAGTGCTTCAAGTACTGCCATAAACACAAAAACGCCAAGAAATACGCTTAAGCGAATAACCGCGGTATTATCCAAAGCAAATTACCTTTATCACGTTAATTACTTCCAAAATTCAGATTACTTTTACTGCAACGAGAACTTTCACCATCATTCATAACCTGAAGAAGGCACTGTGCGTTCTGACTTTGCAGCGTCGCGCTCTACCCTGTGAAGCGTAGAAAAGCCCCCTGCTATGCGAGTAATGACTGTTACGGCACAGGCTGCAGCGAACACATAGGCAAGCGTTGCAAAATATTGCGGCCAAATACAGAACGCCAAAAACACCAAAATGGTTTCAGTGCCTTCGGTTAACCCCTGCATATAATAAAAGCTTTTGTTAGCAAACTGGGGCCTATCTATTTGAAACTTCTCTGCTGCAATGGCAAAGGCTAAAAAACTGCTGCCAGTGCCAATAAAGGTAGCTAACAGCACCATTGCTGGTATACCCCACTCTTGAGGGTTAGCAATGCCAAACGCCAAAGGAATAGAAGCGTAGAATAGAAAATCTAAGCAAATATCTAAAAAACCACCCGCACTACTGCTACTTTGCTGATAACGCGCCAATTCACCGTCAATTCCATCAAAAACACGATTCAATATGATGCAGGCTAGCGCCATATTCCACCAGTTAAGAATAATAAAGGGAAGCGCAAGAACACCGATGACAAACCCGGCAAGCGTAACCTGATTTGGGGTAACGCCCTTGCTGTCTAGCGCTTTTATCAACGGTTTTAAAAGTGGCTTTATAAAAGGGGTAACTTTGGCATCTAACATGACATGTCTCTTTACTCGCTCTGCAGTATTTTTTTACTATTTCAGTACTACCTTCGGCAGCACCTATGTAATACCGCTATAAAATTTCTATGACGTTGCCGCCTGCGGCTAGCGCATCATCTTTATCGTGTGTCACTAATACTGCGGGAATATTACGTGCTTTTAGCTGCGAAAACGTCCAGCTGCGAATTTGACTTCGAAGGGCTACATCTAGTTTGCTGAACGGCTCGTCAAGCAATACCACATCAGGCTCAGAAGCTAACGTTCTGATAAGGCTTACTCTGGCCTGCTGACCACCAGAGAGCGTATTCACAGTCCGGTCAGCGATGCCGTCAAGTTCGACGGCCACTAATAACGCGTTTATGGCGTCGTGTTTCAATTGCTTGTTTTTATATGCCTTATCAGGCATAGCGAACGCAATGTTTTCGCCCACGGTCATGTGTTCAAATAAAAGCGCATCTTGAAACATAATGCCCACTTTGCGAAGGTGCGCATCGATTTCGTTTATCACCACGTGGTTAATTTTAATTTGTCCAGTAACGCTAAAGGGGGCCTGAAGCTGTCCGGCGATGGCTTGAAGTAAAGTAGACTTACCTGCGCCGCTAGGTCCCATAACGGTCAGCACTTCTCCCTTTGCTACCTCAGCACTTAACTGAAGCAGTGGCTTGTCATCGCGATAAATAACGATGTTTTCTAAACTAAGCACTATAAATTACGCCCTTGTAGTTTTTGTTCTTATGTTAGCCATGCGCTTTTACTGCACCGGGTCTGCGGAACGATTGCTGTGAGTATCTGATACCAGCATTTGCCTACTTCGTCTTCTCGTTGCAATTGCAGGCATGTACCAAGCGATCATAAAGCCAATTAACGGCATTACCGCTTGAATAATGACATACACCGCAGTAAGTCGCGTACTGCTCCCCGATACCGACGCTACAGCCTCGGTCGTAACAGTAGGGAGCGTCCCGCCAGACGCCAGCAAGGTAGGTAAATACTGGCTAAAACTAATCGCCAGCCCCAACGCCCATGCCACCATAATGGCGCTGAACAACGAAGGCAGCTTAACATGATAAAACACCTGCCACGGCGTTTTGCCCAAGCTCTGCGCCACCATGGCGTATCGGTTGTCGAACTTCCTATACGCCACCGCCATCGATAAAAACACGTAAGGCAAAACATAAACCATGTGCGCTACATAGGTGTGAAACCATACGGCGTTTTGAAAAGCAAGCTGCTGGAACCAGACCAGACCATATAGGAAAGCTACGCCAGGTACCAATAGAGGCAAAAATAGAGAGACAGAAAATGCATTCTCAGCAACAGCACGCGCTGGCTTTAACTGTTCGCTTTCCAGCGTAAATAATACAAGTACCAATGAAGTTGTACTCACCAGCACTCCAAGCAACAAGGTATTAATAAGCGGTGTTGTCAGCGCACTTGTTGCCGTATTCCAATGCAGCAGTGTTAGCCCCTCTGGCAATAACAGCGGGAAATGCCATTGCTTAGCAAAGGAGTACACAACAACCGTGTATACCACTGTGCAAATCAAGATAATGTAAAACGCCATGATGACAAAGCCACACGCGCGTAACACTGCATCGGCAAAATATCGATTTCCACCTGAAAGGCTGCGCTTACCGGTGTAAGTCACTAATCGCTCTATACCAAAAAACAACAGTACCGCCACGGCTGAAACTGCCACCTGAACCACAGCAGCGCTACTTGCAAGCAGTCGCATGGACAAATCAATATGATTAAACCAGTGCATAATGGCGACAGCCAAAGTGCTCGGGTTATTTGGGCCTAGAATAAGTGGAATTTCTACATTTGAAGTGGCGAAAACTAGTACTGCTAAAAGCGGTAACTTTATCTGGGAAAAAATTGTCGGCAGCACCAGTTTAAAAAAGCTCGCAGTAGGCGAATAACCTAACGCTGTCCCCACCTTTACATACCCCGTGAGTTTCTTTTTCACCAGCGGCTGAGACATAATGCTTAGCGTCATTAACAAAATAAACGGCAGCTCTTTCAGGCTAAGCGCGATAAGTATACTTAGCCCTAGACTGTCATAAAGTAGCGTTCCATCATTCGCAGCGGGCAATGCCATTTCGCTGATTTCATTAACAAAGGGGGTTGTGAAAGCATGACTAAAATACGCATTCAAGCGCGTGGTGACTGCTGCAAAGATACCAGAAGGGCTAACTACAAATAAAAGGGAAATGGCCGCAGCCGCGTGGGGAAACACCAGAAACGGGCTTAACACACCCTGGATTTTGCCTAGCAGGGAAGATTGGTAAAACGTGGCGAGAATACAAAACGCTGCTATTACGGCTAAAAGGGTTGAGCCTATGCCCGTAAAAAGCGACAACCACATCATTTGCCAAATGTCTGGAAGACCGAATAGCGTCGCAAACACTTGCGTTGAAAAGGCGTTTGCGCCGATAGCTGGGAAGTAACCTAACGCAGGAAATATTACCCCTACCAGCCCTGCCAATACGGGAATACAAAGTAAAAGCAGCAAGCACCAGCGTGCAACAAGTGTAATGTGAGTAAACATTAGTAGCGTGCCCCGTAACGTTTATACCAGGCTTCGCGCAATTTATCAGTCCAGCTTGCATGGGGCTCGGCCAACAGCACCGCTGACTGAGATTTGTCGAGGGCAGATTTGTGCACAGCCTCGTCTTTAAACAGCATAGCTTGTGCTTGTGTCAGCGATGCCATATCAAGAACCGTATCGTCACCCCACACTTCCAGCTTTTGCTTCTCGGCCTGTGCTTCTGGCGAAAGCAAAAAATTTACTACTGTCTTTGCTGCTGTTTTGTTTTTCGAATTGTAGGTCAGCCCCACAAAATGGACATTAGCAAGGCTACCGTCTTGCATGGCATAGGTGCGAACATCATCGGGTAAATCAAAACGATTTACGGCTGATGGAATTTCAGCGGCGGTAAATGAAAACGCGAGTGTTAGCTCACCTGTGCCAACCAAGCGTTGAAGTTGTGAGGCTTGGCGAAGCATATACTTCCCTTGCTGCCACATAGTGGGATGCAATTGGTCCAAATAAGCCCAAAGCGCGGGCAATACAGCCTGAAGAGACGATTCAGTAACGGGTTGGTAAAACAAAGACTGCTTATCGCCGTTAAGTGCAATTGCTGCGTATTTTATAAAGCTAATGCCTAAATAATCGCTCGGCACTGGATAAGTGAAGCGTCCTGGCGCTTTTTGAGAGAACCGAAGCAGTTCATTAATGGTTTGCCCAGGCGCAGTGCCTAACGCTTTCATGTGCGCGCTACGATAATAAAACACCATGGACGCCTTACCCCACGGCGCTTCCATACCAAGCGTGGGTTCGCCAAAATCGGTTACCATGGCAGAGTTCTTTTCCGGGCGGGTTAGCGCGAAATGATCAAGTTCTTTAACCCAGTCTTTAGCGAGCAAGTTATGCTTTTTCATTGCCGCAAAGTTTTCGCCATTTATCCATATTAAATCTACGCTGCCGTTATCGTGATTACCGGCCGCTTTTTCTGCTAATACGCGTGACACGGCGTCACTGGTATCAGCAAGCTTAACGTGCTGCAGTTCAATGTTAAAACGCTGGCTAACTTGCGCCGCTACCCATTGCAAATAACCATTTACTTGAGCGCTTCCCCCCCATGCATGAAAACGTACCAGAGGTTTGCTTTGTGTGTCGTCTTTAGGCGATTGCGCTGAGGTGCGCTTGAGCACCGTTGACGCACGTACTGGCGATTGATGCTGGCTCTGTATTTCATTGCCAGAAACATCAACACTGGGAATATCAAACGGTACCGCAAATGAATGAGAAGCCGTGATTAGCTGAGAACTGAAAACAGCTGACGCCAGTGCCAGCCCCTTAATGAGGCGACTAAACTTGCCAAAGCGGCGTAAACAAGTCGCTTTCGTGCTAACTGAAGCGCTATTGCGTGGCATTGAGTGCCCAGTCGTAATCTAAGAATTCTAACTCTGCGTTATCTTGCTCAAGCACTGAAATCTGCTGACTCGATAGGTTTAATGCATCCTTGTATAACAGCAAAAATTGGCTGAGATTTTCCGTGTTTACGTTTTTAATGCCTTGCCAACTTTCACTTTTCCGATTGGTGTTTTTTTCAAAATCTTCGCTGTACCAGTCGAATATTTTTGAAAGCTTCAAGGTGTTACCGTCCATTCTGTTGCGAGACGTATCGGCTAAAAAACGCTTGGTTTGTGCGTCAAGCTGGCTATCTAGCCTTGCGCCAACATACGCTTCTTCTCGCAGCGCAGGACAACCAATACTGGCACAGTTTACGGCGAAATGAATTCGAGGTTCGTTATATCCTTCCGTGGTTTTATTTTGTCCGCGAATAAGTTCGTGCTCTATTTCATCCAGCGTACGGGTTTTACCAAGTAGCGGCGCAATTTCCTTTTTCCATGGCGACGAGAAAAAGCTGCCTAAATCGCGAATAGACTCAATCTTAGGGTATTCGTTAAGAATAAGGTCAACGGTGTAGGCATTGTAAGCATTTATGAGAAATGCCAGTTGGTCAGCCTTGCTCCAGCCGTCAAAGGTACTTTTTTCTACCTTAGCTAAGCTATTTAAATACTGAGTTAAACGTTCCCTATCTTGTTTAAACCCATAGTAATCAACTTGCGTGCTGGCACCATTGTCAATGGTTTTCACATGCTCGCTTAGTAACGCACTAAACGGTTCGTGTAGCCTGTTCAATTGCTTTGGCACCGCTTCATCAGAGAGCGCAGAAAAGCTTACGCTTGCAGTAAGCAGCATGACGCTGCTTACTGCCAATCGACCAAATTTTCTAATAGTGATTCGTCTGGACATCGCGATTACTCTTGTCATTACTTGTTCTCTCGCCATCACCAATGCGTTTTTCACCGCTAATCCTTTTGTCACCGCTAATGCTTTTTTCACATTAACTACCTTCTGCGCCACGTGTGGAATTTCTCTACATAGCTGAGCAATTTTTCAGGCGCGTTTGCGCGCTTCCAATTCCCTGCTGCATACTTTGCGCCTTCAGCCCATGTTGGGTAAGCGTGGATAGTGCCAAGGATCTTGTTTAACCCCAGATCGTGCTTCATCGCAATAACAAACTCAGCCAGTAAATCTCCTGCGTGTTCCGAGACGATAGTAACGCCCAGTATCTTGTCTTTACCCGGTGGCGTGAGTACTTTAATAAACCCTTTTCTGGCACTTTCCGCAACAGCACGATCTAACTCTGCAAACTCGTATCGCGTTACTTCAACGTCAATGTCTTGCTCGCCAGCGTCACGCTCGTTAATGCCCACGCGCGCTACTTCCGGATCGATGAAGGTTGTCCATGGAATAACGCGATAATCAACTTTGAATTTTTTAAACGTGCCGAAAAGTGCGTTGACTGCAGCGTACCATGCCTGGTGGGCGGCCACGTGGGTAAATTGATAAGGCCCTACTACATCGCCAGCGGCAAAGATATTAGGCATCAGGGTTTGCAAGTATTCGTCTGTTTCAATTGTTCTATCAAATTGAATACCTAAGTCTTCCAGACCAAAACCATGTAAACGGGCTTTTCGTCCCACAGCCACAATGACTTCGTCGTAGGCTATAGTAGATTCAACACCCTCTTTCGCTACAACAAGTACTTTTTCACCGTTTTGTTGTTCAAAGCGAAGCGCATCATGGGACGTCAATACGTTTACGCCGCTCTCTCTAAGCACAGACTCAGCATACTCCGCCACATCCGCATCTTCCCGGCCCATTAAACGCGGGGCACGCTCAACTTGCGTTACGTCACTGCCAAGGCGTGAAAAGGCTTGGGCGAGCTCACAACCAATAGGTCCGCCACCTAATACGATTAAACGTTTTGGCGCGTCTTCAAGTTCAGCAAACTTGGTCCACAAGGTATCAGAGGTGACATAGCCGCTTTGCTCAATGCCTGGTAATTCGGGAATAAATGGTGCTGCACCTGTAGCAACCACAATATTTTTTGTGGTTAGTGTTTGGGTACCGCCATCGTTCTTTTTGATTTCAACAGTCCAAGGGTCGATGATTTTCGCATAGCCTTTTACAACATCAACACCCAAGCTAGTGTAACGCTCTACACTGTCATTAGGCGCGATTGCCGCAATCACTTCGTGCACACGTGCCATCACCCTTTTAAACGACATAGCGGGTGTTACCGGCTCTAAACCATAGCTATCAGCATGACGCATTTGATTGGCCACTTTTGCCGTTTTTATAATGGCTTTGCTCGGTACGCAGCCGTAGTTAAGACAGTCGCCGCCCATTTCGCCAGCTTCTACCAGCGTGACTTTTGCTTTCACCGCCGCAGCAATATAGCTGGTAACCAAACCACCCGCACCCGCTCCAATAACCACTAAGTTGCGATCAAACTTCTTTGGCTTGCTGTAGCCTTTGTAGACGCGACGGCGATTGACTACTGCTACGATAGCTTTAGCTATCCAAGGGAATATGCCTAAAAGTACAAATGAAAAGATAAGCCCAGGCGAAACAATGCCAGACAAACTGTCTATTTGCGCAAGTTGAGTACCCGCATTTACATATACAGCGGTGCCCGCAAGCATGCCCACTTGGCTTACCCAGTAGAATGTCCAGGTTTTAAGTGACGTTAGCCCCATCAACAGGTTGATCAGGAAGAACGGAAATACTGGCACCAAGCGCAGGGTAAATAAGTAAAACGCACCTTGCTTTTCCACGCCCTCATCAATCTTTTTAAGCTTTTCTTTAAACTTATTTCGCACGGTGTCGCGTAATATGAAGCGTGAAACTAAAAACGCCAGTGTTGCCCCTACGCTCGAGGCAAACGATACAATAACTAAGCCTTGAACCAGGCCAAACAAAGCCCCTGCTGCCAGGGTCAAAATAGCCGCCCCCGGCAAAGAAAGTGCAGTTACGGCAACATAAATGGCAAAGAACACACCAATACTTAATACCGGGTTTTGAGCAATCTGCGATTGAAACGTATCTAGTGAATCCTTCATACCTTGAAGGGTTAGATAGCTATTTAAATCAAAATAAAAAAAGCTAAATATGGCGGCAACAATAACCCCTAAAAGCGCTATTTTCTTAAACATAAATATCCTTAGCGCTTAAAACGCGTATTGCATGGTAACTTGAGCGTGACGAGGTACGTTTGGCATGACAAGCGTCGCGCCGAAATACCCACCTTCAAACAGCGGCTGCCAATTTTCTTCATCGGTCACATTAATGATATCTAAACGTAATCGAAGGTCATCTGTTACTTGATAGTCTGCATTTACGTCAACCGTATATTGATCGCGAATATGCACCGTTTGCAGAAAGTCTAGTGGGAATGACTTGGTATAGAGAGCACTTGCACCCACTTGCAGTTCATCCGTAATTTGCCAGCCAGCATTAATAGAAGCAATTTGTGGCGGGATCCCCTGAACGCGACTGTCTGATGCAGGGAACGCGGCAAAAGAAGGTGATCCTACTCCTGTACCTTCAATAATATCAGGACGACTATTATCAAACGCATCAATAACCTGCGCTGTACCTTGAAACGCCGCTGAATCATCAAAACGCGCGTCTAAGTAGCTATAGGCGGCATTGATCCAAACATCGTTTGCTTGATAGAACATTTGTAATTCAAAACCTTGCGTTTTCACGCCACTGTTACTGCCATCGCGGTTACGTAGACTTCGGGTCTGGTCAAACACAGCGGCCTCTGCGTACCAGCTGCTGTTTGGCGCATATTTTACACCCACTTCGTACAACGTATTTTCAGTAGCAAAGTTAAGCGGGTTAATCTCGTTATTACCGCCTAACACCGTGCCACCCGCCATGCTATTCGATGTTGCGTCGTTTTCTGAAAACGCCGCGTAAACATTCACATCACCCGTTAATTTGTACACTGCACTTAACTGGTAGCTGGTTAATGTATCGCTGTACGAATCTGAAGCTGCTTCAACACCAATCGGCGCTAGTGGGTCACGCGCGTCTACGTCATAGTAATCAACGCGTACGCCAGCAATAGTTGAAAATTTATCGGTCCACGTCGAGCGCTGCTGAAGCGCCAGGTCTGTTTGCCATGCGGTAGAGTCGGTGGTGTCTGACAAATTAAAATCGCCGTTACCATCACCGTCTACGTCGTATTGCGCACCCGGTGAAACATATACGCCAGGACGCAGCTCAACTAATCGGGCTTTTTGGGCATCGGTAAGCGGAATAACGCGGTTTGAGATAGGCCCGGTTAAATCAATCGGATTATCGGCCTCAGTGGTAAACTGGCTATAGCCCAACACGTCGTTGTAGCGTAGCGCTAACCCTACGGTCGTGGTTTGGCTGTCATTCCACTTATAATCTAGCTCAGTGCGGTTTTCGAACGTGTCAGCCCCGTCAATGATCTCAACAAAGCTATTTTGCGCAATTTCTTCGCGTTCAAGGTATTGGTAGTAGGTAATGTTGCGAAGCGCCACGTTATCAGTCATTTTGTATTCGACACTGCTTCGAATAACCGTAGTTTCAGCACCGTTAATATCGTCTGGATTTGTGAATACGCGGTTGCGAGGAATAACCACTTCTCCGGTAGGAGAAATGATAGCACCTGCCCCCGGTACTGTACTGCCATTCGACTGAATACCTTGGCCTGTAATGTAGATGCCGTTATCGATAAGGTCTTGCGTTGGGCGGTTGATACCTGCGTTGTCTGGATAGTCTGTGTCATAATACTCCGCGCTGATATCCCACGTCAGTACATCGCTTGGCGTATAGCGATAGGCTACAAACAGGTTCGTGCTATCGCGCTCGGCAAAATCGTAGAAACTGCCATGGTCTAAGTACTCTGCACTAAAGCGAATACCACTTTTACCTTCTTCTATAGCTGTGCCGTAATCCACTTGCGCTGAATACTGATCCCAGCGCCCGGCGCGAAGGGTGACTTTCCCCTTGCTTTCTGTGGTAGGCGCAACCTTAGTTTGAAGGTTTACAAAGCCACCGTTGCGCTGCGTACTACCGAACAACACTGGCGACGGCCCTTTCACCACGTCAATTTGCTCAACGCTATTGAACGACAAAGGCAAACCAAAGCCATTGTTGCCTGCTTGACGTCTTATACCATCTTGAAAAAGCTCACCTAATTGGCCGCGTATACTGGGCAGGCTTGGCGTGCCAAAGCCGCTAGAGGCGTACGCGTTGGGCGCCGCTTTTACGATGTCGTGTAAATCGTTAATGTTAAGTGCCTCTATCGCTTGTGCCGACAGTGACGTCACCGCTCTAGGTGTCTCAGCTGCACTTAAACCGCTACCGAAAATGCCTTTAAGTGTGTTATCACCAGGATTTAGCGTATCTAAACTCTGCTGGTTTCCGGTTACCTCAACCACTTCAATATCTGCCGCTTGTTGGGCATAGAGCGATTGACTGATGGCAAGTGCGAGTGTGCTAACGGCTAGGCCGATTACTTTTTTCATTAACAGATCCGTATTTTTAATTCTTGTTCGACAAGACCGATACGCGTCACAAAAAATTTCAGTACATTTAATTTTCAAAAAAATATTAAAAAACACAAAATTAATTGAAATTTTTATTTTGAACGGTCGTTCTAGTATGCTTGCACTATTATACTTTTGGAGCATGTATGCAAAACAACACCGATATTCAAAACCGACTACAATGGTCGCTACTTTCTCTTCGCGTAACAATATTTATCGTTATGTTCGTATGGACACTCGATAAGTTTGTTAACCCAGCCCACGGCATGGCCATTTTTGAAAAGTTCTATGGTATCGGCGGCGTGCCTGAAATGGCCGTTTACGTTATGGGCGCACTGCAGCTTGCGCTGGTTTTGGCATTCTTAGCGGGACTTGCGAAAAAATACACCTACGGTCTTATTTTTATCCTTCACGGTGGGTCTACCCTGTCTTCATTCCCGCAGTATCTAGATGCCTTTAATCACCTGCTGTTTTTTGCTGCATGGCCAATGTGGGGCGCGTGCTTTGTACTTTTCCTATTGCGCGATGCCGATACTAAATTTGCCATTGGCAAGTAGCGGCTATTTGTTAGCTAAACACGCTAGATAAAACCGCTAGATACTCCGCACGCTAGAAAGTTAGCGCATAGCGATAGCCCTTATATTTATCTTTAGAAAGCTAACAAGATATGACGGCTACGCTTTTTAGCATTTAACTTACTCTTTGGCAGCAGCATACAGTTGCTGCCATTCAGCCTCTTCTACAGGCATGATTGACAGTCTTCCACCTTTTTTGACCAATGGCAGTTCAGTAATACCGTCCATCGTTTTAATCACTGAAAGCGGCAGAACGCTTGAAAATTTCTCTACAAATTTCACGTCAACGCGATACCAGCGGGGGTTATCCTGACTTGATTTAGGGTCGTAGTATTTTGATTCAGGGTTAAACTGCGTGGTGTCCGGGTAGCCGTCTCTTACCACTTCAGCAACACCTGCAATGCCGACCAGCTTGCAACTTGAATGATAGATAAATACTTTGTCACCCCGTTTAACGCCGTCTCGTAAAAAGTTACGTGCCTGGTAATTTCTTACGCCGTCCCACGGTTCCGTTTGTTCTGGGCGGTTTGCCAAGTCATCGATTGAAAATGCATCAGGTTCTGTTTTAAATAGCCAATACGCCATAGTCGTTGTTAATTCTCTTCGTTGTAAATAGACAAGCCTGTCATTCGCTAAATGCGGGCATTTGAAGCGCTTATAAAAACCTGCGCTCATGGCTTGCTTTACAGCTTGTTGATTTAAGTGAGTATACAAAGCTCTTTAATTTAATGACAGTGCTATACCTTAGCTTGGCCAACACTGCTATAATTACGCACTTATTCTGAGCTTTAGCTTAATTTAAGCTCAGCAACTCTCTGATTTATCTAGATGTGATTACTATGCAAGCCACCATTAAGGCCGATCGCGGTCTGTTTTCTTACCCTAAATATTGGCCACACTGCCTGGGTACTGCGCCGTTTCTCCCCATGTCGAAGGAAGAAATGGATGCCCTTGGCTGGGACAGCTGTGACGTTATTTTGGTAACGGGCGATGCGTATGTAGATCACCCTAGTTTTGGTATGGCGGTGATTGGCCGAGTGCTTGAAGCTCATGGTTTTCGCGTGGGTATTATTTCTCAGCCAGACTGGACCAGCAAAGACGACTTCATGAAGTTGGGTAAACCCAACCTGTATTTCGGCGTAACAGCCGGCAATATGGACTCTATGATCAACCGCTACACGTCTGACAAAAAGCTTCGTCACGATGACGCTTACACGCCAGGCAATGTAGGTGGCAAGCGCCCTGATCGTGCGGTTACAGTGTATTCACAGCGCTGCCGTGAAGCGTTTAAAGGTGTGCCTGTTATTGTTGGTGGCATAGAAGCCAGCTTACGTCGCATTGCGCACTACGACTATTGGAGTGAAAAAGTACGCCGCTCTGTACTGTTCGATTCCAAAGCGGATATGCTCTTTTTCGGTAATGCCGAACGTCCTCTTGTTGAAGTCACTCATCGCTTAGCGGCAGGTGAAGATATTGCCGATTTGCGAGACATTCGCGGTACTGCGATTATCGTTAAAGAAGCCTTACCAGAGTGGCAAGGTGTTGACTCGACCTCTCTAGACAGGCCGGGCAAGATAGACGCCATTCCAAGCCCCTACCAGATGGAGCCCGAGTGCGATTCGCAGGATAAAGACGCCAAAAGCAGTGAAGCGCCAGAAGCCGCGCCCATTGTTATTCAGTCTGCGCAAAAAGAGAAAGAAAAGCGTAAGCCTTGGGAAAACGTGTACGTTAAGCTACCTGCGTACGAGACGGTGAAAGACAACAAGGTGTTATACGCACATACGTCGCGTATTTTGCACCAAGAAACCAATCCTGGTTGTGCTCGAGCCCTCATGCAGCGCCACGGTGACAGACACATTTGGATTAACCCACCGGCCATGCCGCTTGAAACCGAAGAAATGGACGCGGTATTTGATTTGCCCTATCAGCGTGTGCCTCACCCTGTCTATGGCGATGCAAAAATTCCAGCATACGACATGATCCGCTTTAGCATAAATATTATGCGCGGGTGCTATGGCGGCTGTACCTTCTGCTCTATTACTGAACACGAAGGGCGTATTATTCAAAGCCGTTCTGAAGACTCTATTATTCGAGAAATTGAGCAAATACGCGATACTGTACCGGGCTTCACTGGTGTTATTTCAGACTTAGGCGGCCCGACGGCGAACATGTATCGCCTGCGTTGTAAGAGCCCGAAAGCAGAAGCAACATGTCGTCGCCCTTCTTGTGTGTACCCTAGCATTTGTGCGCACATGGATACGGATCATAAGCCAACTATCGACTTATACCGCCGTGCTCGTGAGTTGCCTGGAATTAAAAAGATATTGATTGCTTCAGGCGTACGTTACGACCTAGCAGTAGAAGACCCGGAATACGTGAAAGAGCTGGCCCTTCACCACGTAGGCGGCTACTTAAAGATCGCTCCAGAACACACCGAAGATGGCCCACTTTCAAAAATGATGAAACCGGGCATGGGCAGCTACTACCGCTTCAAAGAGCTGTTTGATAAGTACTCACAAGAAGCAGGTAAAAAGCAGTACTTAATTCCTTACTTTATTGCATCGCACCCGGGTACCACCGACGAAGACATGCTAAGCCTTGCGATTTGGCTTAAAGAAAACAAATTTAAGCTCGATCAGGTACAGAACTTCTATCCGTCGCCAATGGCAACGGCTACCACCATGTACCATACCGAGGTAAATTCCCTTCGCAAAGTCACTAAAGACAGTGAAGAGGTGCCTTCTGCAAAAGGTGAAATTCACCGTCGATTACACAAGGCGATGCTGCGTTATCACGACCCGAAAAACTTTGCGCAAATTCGCGAAGCCCTTACGCGTATGGGGCGTGAAGACTTAATAGGCCGTGGTCCTCAGCACCTTGTTCCGCCAGAAACGGCAGATGAAAAACGCCAAAAAGCGCAAAAAGGCCGTCGTGGTGAACGCGCACTAACCAAACATACTGGGCTTCCTCCTACCTTTCAGGGCAAGAACAGCAAAGGCGGTAACGGCGTAAATAAGAGCCGACGTAATTCCAACGCTAACAAACAAGGTCATGGAAACACAGCACAGCAGCGTAACGACACTGGCGGGAATAAGAATAGAGGCAACGCTTCGAAAGGAAATAATAGTAGTGGCAACAGCCGCGGCCGCACGCAAAAGCAGCCAAGCATGCACAAACGATAGAAACAAAAACGCCCGGAGCTTGTAAACTCTGGGCGTTTTTTTAAGGCCTATTGTCAACGATGACATTGCGCTTTCGTCGATTTACCTCGACTTATGCCTCGTCCACAATATAACAGGTCACATTTTCAAGCTTGGTAAGTTCCCCACTTTGGTCGTTACGCAACACGCACTGTTCACCATCACTTAGCAGCGTAAAACTATAAACAGGGTTGTCGTGCCTTCCGTCAATAGGTAATCCCCTGCTATCAACCTTTGCTTTACGCTCAATCGTAATGCTCGCGGTTTGACTGAATGCATCATCGGCTATCGTTATGTTTAGACCACCAAACCAGTTGCTGATCTTACTTTCAATAGCTTGCTTTTGACTCACACTGATGGATTTGGTTATTGCCTCGTGTAACTCAGCCTCCTGTGTTGTCGCGCATCCGCTCGCCGAGAGCAAAAGTATGGCGAGAGGTGCTGCTAGCAGTCTTCCTTTTAGCAGTTTTCCTTTTTTATTAGGAAGCGACATTACTTGCGCTCCTGAATAACAGGCTGATTTATTTTGTTGTGTAAAATAAAGTTCTCTTTGCGTTGTTCAGGCTTGTCGATAGGAATGAGCTTTTCGCCACCTAACGCACTTTGGTTACTGCGCAGTGCTTTGACATCCGCCACGCCGTTTGACGTGACAACTTCGGGACATGAGCCTGTAGCAGCATATTCCAATGCGGCTGACAGCATCCCTTCATTTGGATCACCCAAGCTTGCGGTAAAGTCATCTTCAACTTCACACCCCGGCAACTCAAAATCGAAATTAGGCGTGGTGGTAGGCATGAAACCATCAGCATAATCACCAAACCCTTTGTTATTCACCCCTTGGAACTGGATAGTAAAGTAAGTCTCACCACAATTGTCTGTTGGGTAGAACCCATACGGCTTACCACAAGTAGTAGAGCCAATTTGCACTACTTCTACATCAATACCACGAAGTGCATTCATTACCGCTTCACTTGCTGAACATGTCGCGCCCGTGGCTAAAACGTAAACCTTCGTCAGCGAAAGGCTAGGCAGAAGCGTGTCGGTAAGTTGCCCTGCGTTATAGTCAATAACATTGCGGTAAAACGGTGTTGGACGAATAGTCTCTCCGGTGACAGGGTTGGTGTTTGGGTTTTTATCGTTAAAACGCAATGTTTCAAAGGTTGCGTTATTGGTTTGGTTCGGACCCGCTATCATATAGGAAAGCTGTGAAGCTAGCGCCAAACGTCCTCCGCCGTTGTAGCGAAGGTCAATAACGAGCTCGGTCACATTTTCTTCAACAAACATATCGAACGCATCAATCAACCCTTCTTGCGCGGTAACGATAAAGGTATTGAATTGGAAGTAGCCCGTTTTGCCGTTTTCGGTATCGAGTACCTTTGCGTTTTGAACCGGCGTTACGCTGATATCGCCGGAGGTGATGTCTACTGAGAGAGTTGAACCATCAACCTGCTCAAACTCAAAGCTTGTAACCGTACCTGCGTCTTCGGGAAACAGAGCAGCATTAATTGCATTGACGCCCTGCTGCGTGTTGTCATTGACAAAGTCGACGCCGTTTATACGCAAAAGGGTTGCACCGCGAGGCACGCCAGCAGTAGCAGCAGGTGAACCCGGCTCAGTGAATCGCACTGTCAGTACTCTCGGCACGGTTGTTGAACCAAATTCCCAATCAAACCCATAGCCCGATGAAATCCCCGATTGAGACAGTTCGTTATATTCGGCAGTGTCTTGTGAAAAGTGGAAGTTATCTTTTGGCGTACCGCTTGGCGTTAGCTCATTGGTTTTAAGCTGATCAAAATATCCCAACACTGAGAAATTTGCAGGGTCATTGTCATCTACTTCGTCGTACCACAGATAAGTGTCATTAGTCCAAGTACGTAGCCACAGCTTTTCATCCATGGCGGTACCCTGTGTATCTGGGTAAGCCCTATTAGTAAAAGGATCAATACCGCTTCTAGGAGTCTCACATTTCGCTAAATATTGAGATTGCGGTTCATACACCCCCGCTTCCCACTCAGGCTCTGTTGTTACAGGTGTCGTTGGCGTGGTAGGCGTTGTCACCACAGAAGGGGGATTAGACGAGCCTGAGCCGCCTCCACATCCAGCTAGAAGAGAAATCGTGACTGCAAGTGCAACAGAAGAATACGTATACGCTTTCATGATTGAAAAAATATCCTTTTAATACGGCTAGCCAAAAACTATTAAACTTGTGCTAAAAACAACTTTTATTAGCATAGCCGATAGTGACATATCCTTCTAAGCGTAACTACATAACAAAAGTTTAAAATGTTTCGAAATGTAAGAAAACGTGTTGCAGAGTTAATGAGTGAGTTTCATTCGTGAGTCGTATCGCTCTATCACGGTAGAAAAGAAGACTACTTATTCTGCTGTAACAATATGCTTATTATCGTCTCTAGTTTAACTGCAACACACCTACTGCTCGTGCAGTTAAGCTACTCACATATACACCTTCATCGGTCTGTATAGCGCCTGTAACAAATGGAAATGCACCGCTAGGGTCTTGGTAACTTTGTAAAACCTCTCCGCTTTCACTTATTTTAACAAGATGCCCGTATGCTTGACCTTGCGGGCGCATGAACTGTGGCAGACGCTGTACAATTTTACGAATGAAAGGCTTGTCAGATAGAGCGTCAACGGGAGCGGAGCGAGGCGAAGCAAGACCCAGAAAGTACGCGCCGCTAGTTGCCTGGCTGATGTTGTCTGGGAATCCAGGCAAATTATCAATCACGACCTCCACTTGGCCCTGTTTTGGCCCTACTAGCCAATAGCGCAACACGCGATATTTACCGGTTTCGTTAACTAATACTGAATTCTGATCATGGCTGATTGCGACACCATTGGCAAAAACCAGACCATCCATCAGTACATTACTCGTTCTATGTGCTGGGTCGAACTCTATGAGCCTGCCGTTCCCTCTATGTTCTAAAATTTCTAGCAGGCTCGCTTGCAGCGTTCCCCCATACTCTTTGGCGGAGAACTTGGTGGTTGCGTCAGTGAAGTAAATATTGCCGTTGTCGGCAACATCCACATCGTCGGCATATACAACTTTAGTGTTTTCTACTTGGTTAACCAATACCGTTAGCTCACCTTCAGGGTCTGCAATTAGCAATCCGCGATGGGCATCGGCGATTAATAAGTTACCGTTGGTATCAAATTCGATACCGAGCGGGCGTCCACCAGTGTTAATCCATGGAGTAAATGCTGCCTCACCTTTTTTCTTGAGTAATACCGCACCAGAATGAGTAGCGGTTGCAATAGTTCCCGCAGCGTTTATCGCAAAATCCTCCGGCCCTTTATCTGTGCCTAATTCAATAAGCGAAAGATCTGCCAGACGGTTGTTTTCCGCAAACTCCCCCGAAAATCCGCTACTGTTCGGTGCTTGCCAGCTTATTGGCGCAATGGGAACTGGCCACAATAGTAAATACCCTAAAACCAGAATGACAACGCCACCGAATACCTTCATTTATGCTCTCCTACAAGCAACGCATGTTGTGTATCTATCAACCATAGCAAGCAACCCTCCGATACTCTGCTTTCGTTTATAAATAGAACACTATCATCCAGAGCTTTCTAAATAGCGCATATTTGAATATGCATTACAAATTCGTTAGATAGCATCCATTCCCCCCTTCAGTTCGTTTGTTTATAAAATGCTGCAGAGGTACGTCATGCCATTTTATGCAAAAACACTCGGAGATAATTATGCTAAGCAAGTAGACAAAGAGCTACGTGCGAGCCACGCGGGAGAGACGGGAGCCGTTTGGATATACCGTGGTGCTCTATTTGCCGAATTTGTTTTAAAACTGGTTAATCTTTCTGGCACAAACAACGAGGCACAACCCTTCATACATGAGCACCTTAAAACGGAAAGACGACACCTCGCCGTGTTTGAAAACGAGATGCCGCTTTTCAGGGGCAGTTTTATTTTACCTTTATGGATAGCTTCTGGGTTTATCACCGGTTTTATTCCAAGGCTTTGCGGTATAAATTGCTTTTACTACACCATTTACCGAGTAGAGCAGTTCGTAGATTCGCATTACGAAGAACAATGCAAGCGCATTTCTGCTTTGTCCATCCCCCCTTCAAACGTTATAAATCGGTTTAGACAATGCCAAGCAGATGAACAACATCACAGAGATGAAGCACTAATCCTAATGACGAAAAGGCCATCTTTATTAATGAAATTATGGGGCGCAGCCGTTGAAAAAGGCTCTTCTATTGCCGTTGCAATCGCAAAAGTGATTTAAGTTTTCGAGCTTATGCGCAGTGACCTGTGATAAAAAAAATAGGCATCAGAGAATTTATTAATTGAAAAAAAGAGACGCTTTTAAAGTGGGAAAAAAGGACAGAGTTCGGCTACCAAAACCCTGTGACAACTGCGGTATCAATGCCGACACACAGTTTCGTATTCGATGTGGTGATGAAGACTCGTGGCGTATAGTATGTAAAGCTTGTCAGGAACGAGCAAAGGCCAGCAATGACTATATGTATGGCGGTACGTGGAAAAGAAAGAAGCGTAACTAAGGGGCTTCCTGTGAGCCCCTAATAGTTACGATAAGATTTACGCATTCACTCTTTTTTCTTACGCTGATTGAGGCGCGTTGTTACTCGCGTCGGCTTCAATCTGAGTTTCTGCATTTTTAGCTCGCTTTATCAGCGTATTAGCACGATAAACACTCCACACCACGTACACCGCCATAGGTATATTAAGCTGAAGTGACGCGACCGATAGCGTCGCGCTTTGGTGCACAGCCGCATAGGCTATGAGTAACACCATTACGCTTAGGCCTGATATAAGCAACCATATCGGCTTTGTGAGTGATTTAACTCCCACTGTAATACCGGTATTAAATAGCATAAGGCACCAAAAAACGGCGATGAGCGAGCCTGTAAAAAACATATCTGCTACAGCAGTTAATGCGAGTGCACTCACACTACCCCACACCGTGCTGTACCAAAGCCTGCTTGCTAACGGCGGATGCGCCTTTTTAGACAGCCAAATCTCCATACCCGACACGCAAAGCATGGTCAGCATTACACCAAGAACAAAGTACAGCCATTTGCTGGTAAGGCCGGCGAAGTCACCGAAGTGCAAACGGTACATTGCCCATACCAACTGCTTACCCCATTCACCGAATTCATAGCCGGCCACACCGATAAAGTTACCCGCCGTATCGAATCGATAGCCTTCGGCGTAGATCATTCTATTGGGCGCCTTGGCATATATTTCGATGAACTGTTCTGGTTCACCAACTTCGTGTACCGTTAAAAATATTGGCGACTTTTCTGGCGCTAGCGTTTCCATTTGCGCAAACGCTCTACCAATAGCCGGTTTCCCCTCCTGTGGCACTAATACAGGGTCTGGCGTAAAGATTTTCTGGATAACCGCGTCGCGATCGCCTTCGTAATTTAGTGAGGCAACAACCACCAAAATGATCCCTGCCATACCAAAATATGCGCCTGTTATACCTATAACTAAATGAAAAGGCGCTGCCCATAGTCCAAAACGGTTGTGCAAATCAATTTGTGCTTGCTGACCGTTGCCACCCCGTCGAAGTTTAAAAGCATCTTTTGCTATTCGTTTGTGAGCAATAATTCCAGTGACGACAAGGGTACAGATGATAGCGCCCAAAGCGCTGACCAAAATCATTCCCCAACTTTGTGGCAAATTGAGATACAAGTGCAAGTTCACGAGCATTTCGGTAAAAGACACGCTTTCTTGCTCTAATAAGTTACCTTCACTGTCGGCAAAGTAAGCAGCATGATCGTTTTCTACCACCAACCGAGGGATATCTGATGTAGGGAAAACCACATAAAGATGGTGAGACTCCTGCGTATTCTGAGCCAAAAAGGTGTCCATCGCCTTTTCAACAACATCAGGAGAAACATTCTTCATTTCTTCAATATGCGGCTGTTCCCACCTTTCAAACTCTAAGTGAAAAACCGCAACGGTCCCAGATAAGCACACCAAAAAGAGAAGTACACTTAGAAAAACGCCTACCCAAGTATGTGCATTTAATGCATTTTGTTTTGTTATTTTATCCATCGATATTCACCTACATGGGGAAGAAAATAAGTATTGGTAGGCAAAGCGCAGCCAAAACTGCGTAGGCAACAACAACTTTAATTTTGTGGGCGGTAGCAAGGTAGTGATAAACAATAAGACCCCAAAAAATTGGCAACAGCACGATACCTGTAGCCAACTTCCCTGCTATTGAGAATGGAAGTAGCGCACATAGTCCTAGCGTCAATAACACGCTCACAACCAATAAAACAACCAGCACCACGATGTAGTTTGCGATGTTCCCTAGAACTGTACGTCGCGAGAAATCAAAGCTCCTCGGCTGAGGTACATTTTTTGGCTGAGGCAAATGCGTTTGGTTAAACGCAATAAAAGGCCACACTAAAATGGAAGGGATACACAGCGCATACAGCACGCCAAACTCCCACCCCTGAGCATAAGACCAGCACACTGCTGCAACTAGCCATACGACAAGACCCAAATAAAGATACGTTGACGCTTGAGCGCGCCAACTTTTATAAATAACACCTAAGGCTGCAAGTGTTAAACCACCCGCTGCAACTGAAAGCATGATAAATCCTTAAAACGAATAGGTTAGCGACGCGTTCACTGTTCTGCGTACACCAGGGAAACAGTCACCTCTGAATAAGCAAGACGTGAGATATTTTTTATCGGTCACATTTCTTACATTCAGCTGCAAATTCAAATTATCTGCTAGCTCGTACGACACCATCAGGTCACCAAGGGTGTAGCTAGGCGTGTCGTATCTGATGATACCATTCTCAGAAACTGATTCTCCCACGTAGCGAATACCAGCTCCTACCGTCAGCGCTTCAAGCTCAAGTGGAGAATAATTTACCCATAGGGATGCATTGCTGTCTGGCTGTGCTGACAACGAAAAACCGTTAGGATCTTCTGCATCCAAGACCGACGCCGCAAACTGCGCTGTTATCTGGCCAAAGTCTACGCGCCCTTCTAGCTCAACCCCTTCAATGGTCGTTACGCCTTGCTGTTGCGCCGCTTCGTCTGGTAATCCGTTAGGATTAGGAAGGTTTGAAACTTCAATATCGTAATACGCTAGCGTGATAAAACCAGGAACTGACGAGAGTTCATACTTAATCCCTGCCTCGTATTGACGGCCTTCTTCAGGCTTAAGCTGGTTGTTATTGTTATCTAGTCCCACTACCGTCTCGAACGACTCAGCGTAACTAAGGTAGGGAGAAATGCCGTTGTCAAAACGATACAAAATTCCAGCTGAGTATGATGTTTGCGTGTCATCCTGCTCAGTTACGCCTGTATCATTATCAACGCGGTCGTGACGTAGGCCTAGCGTTACCCGCCAGTTTTCATAGGAAATTTGATCAGACAGGTATAACCCCGTGTCGGTGACTGTCTGTTCAGGCGCATCGTTGTAGATTGCGTCGAAAATGGCTTGCTCTGGTGCGCCTGTGTACTCAGGGTTAGCCAAGTCCAGAATGTACCTAAAATCACCTTGTAATACGCCACCACCAGCATAGTAAGCAGAGTTGGCGTCAGTTTTAACATGTTGATATTGTACACCCGCTAATAACTCGTGTTCGAAAGCGCCTGTTACAAAGCCCTTGTTTACACGAATATCAAAAGCGTGTTGATTAAACGTATTGTCTGCTTGATAAAACGTTCTTGGAACAAAGGTATCGGTAGGCGCTACCGGTGCCCCTACAAAAGCGTTTAGATAGCGAGTACCGCCCGTAAAAGTGGGCCACGCTTGGTGGTAGTCTGCCTCACCATCTCGCCATAAGGCAGTAAATGAAAGTGACGTTGTATCGTTAATCAAGTGCTCGCCAAGCAAAGTAACTTGGTTCGACTTAGTATCGAATTTATTAAACCCTGGTTCGCCTGCGTAAACATCCTGATCGGGTAAATAAGTGCCGTCAGCCAAAGGCAATAATGTGCCTTCCACAGGAATAAACTGCGCTGCTGTATCACTATCAGTATCTTGGAATAACCCGATTAGCGTTAGCGTTGTATCGTCAGAAGGCATGAAGGAAAGTGACGGCATGAATACTTGGGTGTCATCGCTAACATAATCAACCTGAGAGTCAGCATTACGATATATACTAACAAAACGCCCCATCCACTTATCATCTTCAGACAGGCTGCCGTTTACATCCACCCCAACTTGCGCGCGGTCGAAGTTTCCGTAGGACAATACCACTTCGCTTCCTTTGCCTAACGTGGGCGTTTTTGACACATAGTTCATTATGCCACCGGGAGAGCCCTGACCGTAAAGTACAGAGGCAGGCCCCTTAAGCAGCTCAACCTGTTCCATTGTGTAAATTTCAGCTCGCGTAGAATTATAGCTGCCAAACAACTCTTGAATTGAGTCGCGATAGCGCGGAATACTTAATCCTCTGGAAGATATTGAATCGACTCGGGTGGCGTATCCGTATGACTCCCCCGTCACACCCGCCATATAGGTGGCAGACTGAGAAAGATTTAACACACCTTTTTGCTTTAAATCTAATGCGGTTTCAATGGAAATTGTACGGGCGAGCTCAACAATCGGTGTATTTGTTTTTGTTGCGCCAAACGGAGAACGCATGCCCACTACTTCAATCTTTTCTACTGCATTCGCTTCTGTTTTTTCCGCTGTTGCTTCTCGCTTATCTATAGCTAAGCCAGTGCCACTTTCATCTCCCTTAGCATGTGCGTGAGACACTAAGATAGCCGCTACCGCCAAGCTGAGTAATTTCTTATTCATGTTGTGTGTTTTCTGTGATTTATTTTTAAGACCCATTAATTCGCCTATTACAAGAATGAAGTGAACTGATGGCTGCATTAGTACTTTCGTCTAATTTAGCAAAAATTTACACAAATGATAACCAGTATCATTCACATTAACATCAATAAGTAACAGAAAACGCGTTAACCGAGGTTGTTAAGTAACATAAAGATACGCGCATACAAAAAAGCCGAACTAACAGCGTTAGCTCGGCTTTAACTCTCATGAGAACTGAAAGGCTAATGACTATGCCGCTTCACTTTCCTGTTCAGACTCAACCACTTCATGGCTTAATAAGTATTCAAATGCAGCAAGCGATGCTTTCGCGCCCTCACCCATCGAAATAACAATTTGCTTATACGGTACTGTTGTTACGTCACCGGCTGCAAATATACCCGGCTCAGATGTATGACACTTAGTATCAACAATAATTTCGCCATATTGTGTCATGTCTACCGTGCCCTTCATAAACTGACTGTTTGGTACTAGTCCAATTTGAACAAATACACCTGCAAGTTCACGGGTGTGCACTTCGTTAGTTGAGCGGTCTTGGTATTCAATTGCGTTCACTTTGCCATTTTCAGCAGTAATTTGGCGCGTTGCCGCATTCTTGATAATGGTAATATTATCGCGCTTTTGAGCTTGATCGATAAGTACCTTATCCGCTTTTAGTTCTGGCATAAATTCAAATACCGTCACCGATTTTACAATGCCAGCAAGGTCAAGTGCCGCTTCAATACCTGAGTTACCACCGCCAATGACCGCTACGTCTTTACCTTTGAAGAAAGGGCCGTCGCAGTGTGGGCAGTACGCAACACCATTACCGATGTTCTCTTTTTCGCCCGGAACACCAAGTTCTCTCCAGCGTGCGCCTGTCGCAACAATAACCGTGCGAGTGCGGATCTGTTCGCCAGAAGAAAGCGTAATGGTTTTAATATTGCCTTTCTCAATGCTATCAACGCGTACGTGCTCTTTGAGCGTAATGTCGTAATCGCGTACGTGCTCCATCAAGTTACCAACAAGCTCAGGGCCCGTTGTTTTAGGTACTGAGATAAGGTTCTCGATACCCATGGTATCTTTAACTTGGCCGCCAAAAGTTTCAGCAACAATGGCAACTTTAAGGCCTTTACGGGCACTGTAAATCGCCGAAGCAACGCCTGCTGGACCACCACCGATAACCGTTACGTCTTGAAGTGGTAACGCATCGCCTTTGCTTGCTTCTTTAAGGCTAGGGTCGCGTTCAATTAACTTGTTGATAAGCACAGAGGCATCAACTTTACCATTCGCGAATAGCTCGCCATTAAGGTATACGCTAGGAACACCTTGGATGTCGCGCTCTTGAATTAGATTTTGATATAACCCGCCGTCGATCATTTCGGTCTTGATGTTAGGATTAATCAAAGCAAATTGATTAAGTGCCTGTACGACTTCAGGGCAGTTGTGACAGCTTAAGCTAATGAACACTTCAAAATTAAGTGGTTCATTCACCGCTTTCACCATCGACTTAACGCTATCGTCTAGCTTAAGTTCAGTACCCGCTGCATGCAGCATGGCAAGTACAAGCGAGTTAAACTCGTGACCGCCAGGGATACCAGAAAAACGAATTCCCGTATCTTCGCCGTCAGCTTCCAATAAAAAGCTGATTGCACTGCGCAACTCACCATTTGTGTCACGCTCTTCTACGTTTAATTTTTCGCTTACTGAAGCAATGTCGGACAGAAACGTCACAAGCTCTTCACGCTTGCTATGTTCACCGGTCTGTACGACAAAGGTTACGTTTTTTTGCATTGACTCTGCATATGATTTCAATGCTTGTAAAATTTCTTTAGTTAACACGGTTATTCTGCCTTATTTTCGACACGCCGATCCCCGCCAACCTTTTGAAGGGTCAACAACATAAGCGGAAATTGGAAATTAATATCAGGGAGTGGAGACCCACCCCCTACAAATTATTTGCTTAATACTGTGCAATGCACAAAGCGCTGAGCTTTCATATATTAAGCGCTAAGCGTGCTGCTTAGATTTTGCCTACTAGGTCAAGTGAAGGTGCTAGAGTTGCTTCGCCTTCTTTCCACTTAGCTGGGCAAACTTCACCTGGGTTGTTTGCAACGTACTGAGCGGCTTTAACTTTACGCACTAGGTCATCTGCGTCACGGCCGATACCTTCAGAAGTGATTTCCATCGCTTGGATGATGCCTTCTGGGTCAACAACAAATGTAGCGCGGTCAGCAAGACCCATAGTTTCACGCATACAATCGAAGTTACGAGTGATTTCGCCTGTTGGGTCGCCAATCATTGCAAATTTGATCTTGTTGATCGTGTCAGAAGAATCGTGCCATGCTTTGTGAGTGAAGTGAGTGTCAGTAGATACTGAAAATACTTCTACGCCACGTGACTGAAGTTCTTCGTACTTGTCAGCGATGTCGCCAAGCTCAGTTGGACAAACAAATGTGAAGTCAGCTGGGTAAAATACGAAAACTGCCCATTTACCTTTGATGTCTTCGCTGCTTACGTCTACGAATTCGCCGTCTTTAAATGCAGTTGCTTTGAAAGGTTTGATAGCAGTATTAATCAATGCCATGTTTAATTCTCCATTTGGTTTAAATTATTTTCGCACGTTAAACACATACGAATACAAACTTTACGTTTATTGTGTCGACATGGTTTTGCAGTTTTGTGAAGATAATCACTTGTTGCGAAATTCATGTCTCTCGAAACTGGTGATAAGAATAGCGCGCACAATCACAAAAAACTAATTGGTAAAAATGAATCGCTTAATCAGGTTATTGAATTGAACGATGAAAATTGAGCCCAAATAGATTGATTGTTTTGAAATACGGTTTCACCGGCTAAACTCTGCTGAATGAGAAAACTATGACCCATTCCCGACTACAGCGCATCTCCCACGAAATAATGCTAATCGATAGACACGCGCCATCTCGCACTTTGGCAAAGCATGCAAAAATGGAGGCCAGCCCCTTTGTTTTCTACAGAGGCAGTGCGCAGTTGTTTTACGCTGATATAAAAGCTGGCCTTATCAATTTTCCTAAAGAATGCGAGACAGTTCCCCTCACCAGCGTGATGGGAGACTGTCATACTTCCAATTTTGGCTTTCTCACAGAAGAAGGGTCTCACGGAGATACAGTGATCTTCTCACCCAACGACTTTGATGATGCGTGTGTCGGCAAAGCACATTGGGATGTGCTTCGTTATCTCACTTCATTGCACCTTGCCCAGATACATTGCCTAGGCACCGTTGATGGAAAGTATGCGTGCGATAACATCGACATCACTAAACCTGTTGTCAGCCACCAGCAGGTTATTAATGCGCAATACGCATTTATTGAGCGTTATGTAGAAACCTGTAGCCAAGTAGTAGAAAACGCCATGGTGATTAATGAAGCCATAGACTACTGCCCAGATGCCGTGCCAAGCAAGCTGACCAAACTATATAAAAAAGCCGAAGCCCGCAGCGCAGGAGGAGAAGGCTTTACGGTTAAAAGTGCGCTGGCTAAAGCCGTTCATTTTGACGGCAAGACCTTGGGGTTTAAGGCCAACAGTGAGAAATTTTCTACCCTAAGCCCACAAGAATACGCCACGCTACTAGAAGCTTTTGCTCCCTACATGGACGATGCGGTAGTCGATATAGTGAAACGCCTGGACGCGGGCACCGGGTCGGTAAATATGGCGCGCTACTACTTTTTAGTAGGACCAGCAAAACCACATAATTCAGCAAGCTTTGCGCATTGTCATATTGTAGAGGTTAAGCAACAACGTGTTGCTGCGCCTATTTATTACTTTCCAGATTTTAACCCGGTTAATCGCCTAAATGCTGCACACCTTACAGCTCGATGCCAACGAAGAATGCAAAGAAAACCCGACTTAGTGCTTGATGAAGTTAAGTTTGAAAATGCGCATTACCTGGTTCGCTCCAGACATCACGCCAAAGTGGGAATCGACCCACAAGATATTGCAATGGGAAATAAAGCGATAAATGGTGGCTTTGAATATAATACCAATCCACACAGATAATCGCCCACTCAGAAGGCGCTGGCAAGTTTCCTAGCGAAGCGTGGGAATGCAGGAATGGCTGTTCCCTTTCAAATTCCCAGAATGAAGCTAGGAAGCTTGCCAGGCCTTCCCGGAGGGCGAGTTTAAAATGTCCGTACTCTTTGTTGTGTTACCTTGATGTAGAGCCACTATACCTGCGGCAACACGCCGCGATTACGAACATTTTAAATCTCGCTGCGTGGGTGATTATCTATGCGGATTGGTATCTTGCCGAATTGTGCGGGTATAGCCTTGCGCTAGCTCACTGCCGAGGCGATAGAAGAAGTACACGATTCGCGTCGTCAGCATCAACGTCTTTTTCTCAAGTAAAAAGCCTGCTCGTAAAAATAGCAAATCTTTATACAGAACAAGTAGTTGATGATCATGCGCTGTTCACTCGTGCGCTGAAATAAAGATATCAATAAAAAGCGTATTTTTTACCCGACGAACTGTTGTCATAGACGTGTCGTTAGCATTACTTAACACCTATATTAGCTTTTGGTTAAGAGTTAAAGGTATGAGTAAACTTACCTATAGATGATAAGAACTTGATATTTAAGTAATATTTTAAAAACAGCTTGAATAAGGTTAAGTCATTCCTATCCATTACAAATGCCCTTAGTGTAGTTCAAGCAATAAGAAAATTGCGCTTCACATATCACTCTGTTTTTTCTATTTCGGCAAAAGCAGAAGCAGTATTTATGTGAATTAAAAATAATGAAAACTACAAAGGGAAAATGACGTGAAAACATCATTAACTTTACTATCTGCAGGAATCATTTCTGCACTTTCTTCAACCGCCATCCAAGCTAACGATTTAGTCATTAGTGGTGTTATCGATGGACCGTTAAGCGGTGGTGTTCCAAAAGCAGTTGAACTTTTCGTAGTCAATGACATAGCAGATTTATCTACTTATGCCCTTGGAACTGCAAACAACGGCGGCGGTACTGATGGCGAAGAGTTTACGTTTCCAGCTGGTGCGTCTGCAAGCGCTGGTACTTATATCTACGTAGCATCAGAAATTGATGGATTTACTGCGTTTTTCGGTTCTGCACCAGACTACGATACTTCATCAATGGGTATTAATGGTGACGATGCTATTGAGCTTTTTAAAGATGGCAGCGTTATTGACACGTTTGGCGATATCAACACCGACGGTAGTGGCACCGCGTGGGAGTACCTAGACGGTTGGGCATACCGGACGTCAGGTCAAACAGCAAATGGCGGCAGTTTCGAAGCATCTAACTGGACTTACAGTGGTGTTGACGCGCTTGATGGCTCGACCACTAACACTGACGCTGCAACGCCGTTTCCAGCGGGTACATTTACCACTGAAGGTGGCGGTGACGTTGTAGAAGTTCCAGAAGAGCCTGCTGTTGAGCTAGGTATTTGCGGTGCAGACGCGACACTTATTAGTGCTATACAGGGCAGTGAAAGCAGCTCTGCTGAAGTTGGCAATAACGTTATAATTGAAGCTATTGTAACTGGCACACGTGCTGGCGGCTTCTTTGTCCAAGAAGAAGCGTCTGATTACGACGCTGAGGACGCCACGTCTGAAGGCTTATTTGTAGAAGGTTCTGTCGACGTTGAAACAGGTAACCTGGTTCGCCTTTACGGTGAAGTAGAAGAAAACTACGGTATGACCACACTTGCTATGGATAGTGATGTGGCTGCACTTGATTGTGGTACAGCGGATGCTGTAGCAGCGGTAGAACTTTCTATGCCGTACGAACTTGACCTTGAAACCGTTGAAGGTATGGTTGTTAGCGTGACTGATGCAACAGTGACGAGTACAAACAACCTGTGGCGTTTTGGTGAAATCGTTGTTAGCGACACAATTAAACGCCAACCAAGCGACGTAGCTGCGCCTCTGTCAGAAGCTTATACTGCGGCAGAAGAAGCGAGCGAAACAAGCCTTCTTACAATCGAAGATAACAGCAGCTCGCAGTACCCAGACGCTCTTAATTACTTCCCTACTTTCAGCTACGCTAATGCCGTTCGCATTGGTGATTCGGTTTCTGCTGCTGGCCCACTAAACTATAGTTTTGGCACTTACAGAATTAATCCAAGCGACGTTATCGAAGTAACGTCTTCTCGCGAAGCAAACCCAGTGGTTACAGAAGGCAACCTATCTATTGCTACGTTCAACGTGCTTAACTACTTTAATGGTGAAGTAGATGCAAATGGCGACGTAACTTTCGATTATGACGAAAACCGCGGCGCAGACGATGAAGTGGCGTTTGAATTGCAACAGGGTCGTATCGTTGAAGCTATCGTTAACCTTAACGCAGACGTTGTCGGTTTGATGGAAATCGAAAACGATGGTTTTGGCGAAGATAGTGCTATCCAATCTCTAGTTAATGCTATTAACGCCGAACTTGGTGAAACCGAGCAATACTCATTCATCGCAACCAGTGATGGTAGTGAAATTGGTACGGATGCGATTACTGTAGGCTTGTTATACAAAGCTACAGTAGTGACGCCAGAAAATGATGCCATGGTAGTTGCTATGCCAGAGCAACAAATTGATGAAGATAGCCTGGCACGCATGCGCCCAAGCCTTCTTCAATCGTTTGTACACACTGAAAGCAGCAAATCGTTCCTTGTTGCCGTGAATCACTTTAAATCAAAAGGTTCACAGTGTGCAGAAGATGTGGCAGAAGCGCCGTCTGAAATCACCACGATTCAGGGTAGCTGTAACGCACTTCGTGTATCGGCAGCTATCACATTAGGCAACGCATTAAGTGATGAGAGCCTGCCAGAGCGCAAGGTTATCTTAGGCGACTTAAACGCTTATAGCGCTGAAGATCCAGTAGCTGTACTTACCGATTACACACCTGAGTCTCGTGGATACACTATTACGACTGCGGTCAATACAGGTATGGATGAAGGCTCGTCAGTGGACGTAGAGTCTAGCTTCGGCTATCACAACTTGGCTGAAGAGTTTGATGCAGAAGGCTTCTCATATTGGTTCTACGGAACTGAACAGGTAGGTAGTTTAGATCACGTACTAGCAAGTGAAGCCATGCTTGAAGACGCCATTGACGGTGCTCACTGGAACATCAACTCAGTTGAAGCTTACCAGTTGCAGTACGATCAAGCGCTTCGTTATTACCCAGATGAAGACGGTTACGCCTTTACTGATGTTGGTCCATTTAGAAGCTCAGATCACGACCCATTCATCGCAACCTTTGACCTACAAGCAGACGTAGTTGAAGAGGAAGAAGAAGAAAACAATGATAGCTCAGGTGGAGCAATGGGAGGAATTCTTGCCCTGCTAGCTGCAGCGATTGGCTTTCGTCGTCGTTCGACTACTGTTAAGAAGTAAAAAGTGAAAGAATGAAGTACACGCGTAACGGGTGTGCTTCATTTGACTAGTCCTGAAATAGGTTGACACTTATTTCGGTTAAAACGCCCGATGTATTTCATCGGGCGTTTTGTATTTAAGGGCCAGATGTGGCCGCCTACCATTATAGATTGCTACTGATTCTGCAACCA
>Ga0209404_10000365_pt1 | contig 35554 bp, 25 predicted proteins | sample TroAtlMetagenome_2_FD_187447 | JGI IMG/M metagenome (GOLD analysis project Ga0209404, IMG submission 187447) | Marine eukaryotic phytoplankton communities from Atlantic Ocean - Tropical Atlantic ANT8 Metagenome (SPAdes) (version 2) | ecosystem: Environmental > Aquatic > Marine > Oceanic...
AGGGTTTGAGTTTGGCCTCTGGGAGAATGGAAACCCGATTGGTCATGACAATTTCGAATTCCATGGAATGTGTGAGGAACCGCCTTCTCCATTCGAGTTGTATTATGACAATGGATCAGGGGCAGTACTTTGGGAAATGCAATATGTTGACATGCATTTCGAAGATTGTATTGATGTAGGTGAATATTATGAATGTGACAATTGGTATTATTTTGATTACGAGAGCTGTGAATACGACAATACCACAATGGTGTGGGTTTGTGAATCAGAAGAGTGGGTAGAGTGGCCAATGCTTGAGCCTGGAGATTATAATTTCATTCTCAATGTCTCAGGTTACCAACCTGGCGTGGAATATGAATTAGAGTGGAGAGCTAATTCGCATGGTTGGATTAATGAATCTGGATTAGAGTACATTAATAATTCAGATTATTACACCCATATTGAATTATTTGATGTCTCAATTGATGAATATTTATGTCATATGAATTTGGGTGTATCACTGACTCATTATGGTGAAGAAAACTCGTCTAGCAGTGTTCACGATGGTTTTGAATTCAATGGAATGTGTGAGGAGCTGCCTTCTCCATTCGAGTTGTATTATGACGATGGATCAGGGGCAGTACTTTGGGAAATGCAATATGATGAAATGTATTTCGAAGATTGTTTTGATGTCGGTGACGGTTATGAATGTGACTATTACGGTCATTTCGAATATGAGAGCTGTGAATACGACAATACCACAATGGAGTGGACTTGCCAATCAAATTGGGGAGAATCGCCAATGCTTGAGCCGGGTAATTACTCATTTATGCTAAATGTAACAAATCTAGAGATTGGAGAAAATTATTCTGTGGATTATCGAGTAAAACATGATTCCCATATGGGCATGGAATTATCCGAAATGATTCCAAGTTGGAATGCTACAGATGAATATGTCCATTTCGACTTTATGACATTTGAAGTTGATGAATTTACTTGTTATCTAGGGTTTGAGTTTAACCTCTTAGAGAATGGAAACCGGATTGGTCATGACAATTTCGACTTCCATGGAATGTGTGAGGAACCGCCTTCTCCATTCGAGTTGTATTATGACAATGGATCAGGGGCAGTACTTTGGGAAATGCAATATGATGAAATGTATTTCTATGATTGTACTGATGATGGAGGGGAATGGTTATGTTTTGATTCAGAAGGAAACGATCGTTATTTCCCTTACGAGAACTGTGATTACGACAATACCACAATGGAGTGGACTTGCCAATCAGATTGGGGATATGCTCCAATGCTAGAACCTGGTAATTACACATTTACATTAAATTTCTCAGTACCGGCTCTTGGTGAAGATTATGAGATTTTCTATATGGCATATTGGTCTGGAATTCTTCATGGCTCAAGTGATCATATTTATGGAAATTATTCTATTATGAATGCATCAGATAATTATTATCATTTCGATGTGTTACAAATTCAGATTGATGAGTATGTATGTGAGTTTGGAATGAATGTTGATGTATACAATGAAGCATTCGGTGGCGGAGGATGGTTTGATTTCAATATGAATTGTATACAACCACCACCACCAATTAGACTTCATTACCAAAATGAAACTGGATCTATGGTAGAATATGTTAAAGACTTGGATATCGAGTATTTCGAAGACTGTTATTCTAATGATTATGAGTGGCAATGTGTTGAGGTAAATGAAGAAGGAGATGAACATTGGATTTCCTTCCCTGGTTGGTTATTCTTCGAGGGTGAAGAAATCGAAACTTGTTTCTGGGATGAAGATGTAGGTTATGGTTGTTACAGGATTATTGATCCATCCCTTCAACTAGGCGATAATGATTTGACTTGGGAACTAGATACTGAGGAAGGTAAAAACTACACATTTTATTGGATGGTTTATGATATGTCTCCTTTCGAAGAGTTCAACGAGGACGAGGACGAAGAAGGATGGAGTGTGAATTTCACTGCAAATTCCGATTTACATGAAATCGATTGGGAATTATTTGTTGACAATTCAAGCTGTATGTATTCGATTCATACATCTCTATACAAAGAGGGAGACCACTATGCACACAATGCACACTTTGTATTCCAGCAACCAGATTGTGAATTCACTCTACCAATAGATGTTACTGTGGATTATGTACCTACTGAATACGAATATGGTGGTGAATTTGAGGGCATCCCTCTAGAAGAACTAATGGCCGAAGGTGGCCCTTGTGATGAGTTTGATGATGAAAGGTCGAGAGAATTTGCAATTTGTCTGAATGACTACGTAACCTTTGTTGCTTTTGATCCAGAGCCATCATTTATCATAAATATGAGTGGTTTTGAAGTTGGGAAGAACTACTCGGTTTCTATTGAAGTATACGATGTTATCAATGATTTACTTGATGATGACGGTGATATTGAATGGGAAACATACAATTGGTGTGAATGGGATGAAGATGGTGAACCAGAAAATGCTTGGTGGTGTGGATATTCTGAAGGAGATGTCGATGATTGGTGGTTTTACTGTGAGTGGGATGAAAATGATTCATTATGGTATTGTACTGATGATTTTGGACAAGACGAATCATTTGAAAATACCACTGGAAACAATTTCCACGGAGATAGTAATCAATCTGGATTTATGGACTACCATATGTTCAGTGCTACCTCTGACTTCGAGTCGTATGAGATATCTGCTCCATTACCTGATTCATGTTTGAATGTAATCGAAATAGAGGTTTTTGGAGGTGCAGAAGATGAGAATCTAGTTGGCCTATTTGTAGCACTATTCTATGGTCCTGCATCCTTTACTGATAATAATGAGGATTACATACCTGACTGTCTATTAGGCGAGGGAGGCTCAGGAGGGCCAGGTCAATTACCTCAGATGGGTAGTCAAAACGGCATTCTAAATATGGGTACTGAATCTCCTTGGGGAGATATGCAAGAAGTTTATCCATTTACAGAAATGATGGAACCCAGAAGTTACAACATGACCATTATCGGAGAAGGATTAGATTCGGAAACAACTGATCGATATGAAATAAATGCAGTTGTAACTAGCTTTGGTGAAACGATTATGGAAATGTATGATACAACTGTGGAAACAGATGAAGATGGATTTTTCATGTATAACTTTACAATGGATATTACAGAATGGGACTGTCTAATTGAAACTTCAATAGAGCTAATTGACACGGAAGAAGGCGGAGATGAGAAAGATCAGTATCGCATGCTAATGACAGGTCCTTGTCAAGGTGGATCTATGACTGGTTATTCACAAGTTACTGTGGATGGTACGGAATTGGGAGAATACGTCCCTTCAGGTGAACATATTATCGATTTACATATTGATGAAGGTTTGATTGCAGGAGAAAACTATTCCGTAACTGGACTATATCTTCCGGGAATACATCATCCACATGAACTTGCTTTGATGCTGTATGGAGGCACTTCGGATAATGAGATTGAGTTCAATTTCACAGCAACATCAGAAAGTGAGGTAATCTCTTTACCTGTTAACTTGAGTGAGTCATGTACTGCATTCCTAGGTTACGCAATAAGCCATGAAGCAGAGGATGAGGCAGAGGACGGGGAAACTGTTGATATCGGTTACTCATTCATTATTACTGATCCGTGTGGAGGAGATGGAGGAGATGGAGGAGATGGTGTTGATGTTTTCGATATATGGAACTTAATCGAAAATTCAACTGAATCCAATTCATACCATGCAACTATCGTAGAGGTTGGCATAGATCATACAGTAGCTACAGTGAGCAGAGAATCATACTTGATGCCTGAATTCATTATGATGATTGATGATATATTGGGTGACAAGGATGGTAACCTTTCAGCAGAAGAGGCTATGATGTTTGAAATGATGGCAATGGCCTATTTCTATGGTGAAAGTGATGATAATCAAGACGGTAATGATCACAATGGCGACCATCAGGAAGGTGGAATGTGCTACAACCCCACTACTCACGAGACATATAACTCTACTGAGGCAGAGTGTGTAGATATGGGCCATATATGGATAGAAGACGAAGATAACGGCGATCATCACGATCAAGAAATGGAAATGTATTGTGATGAAGAAGGACCACCTTTTACTTTAAATGGAGAACAAGCATATTGTATAATGTCTAGTATAAACTTTGATCTAGGTAGCGTACCAATTATGATTCTTGAATGGACTTTAATGTACAACATTTCCGCAGATGAAGATGGAGACTTAGTTCTCGCCTTCCAAGGAGATCCTGAGAATCCAGATTATCAACCTGTAGATGCAAAATTTTGCAGTCCAGATTATTTCGCGTATGGAATTGAGCTAGTTAGTACTGAGTTCGATGGAGCGGATGTCTATGCTGGTGAATGCATGGACGTTCCAGAAGGAGGTTCTGTAGATATGGCAGAAATTACTTATTCTTTGACTGATGCTGATATGGATGGTGTTGGAGATATTTTCGACATGTTCCCATTCGATGCTAATGAGACAATGGATTCTGATATGGATGGTGTTGGTGACAATGCTGATGCATTCCCCGATGACCCTGATGAAAAGTATGATTCTGACGGAGATGGTTATGGAGATAATATCGATGTATTCCCACTAGATAGTTCTGAGTGGTCTGATGCTGACGGAGATGGCGTTGGAGACAATGCTGATGCTTTCGATGATAATCCGGATGAATCAGTTGATACTGATGGAGATGGCGTTGGAGATAATGCTGATACTGATGCTGACGGAGACGGTGTGAATGATGATTCTGAAGATAGTGACGGAGACGGTGTGTATGATGATGTAGATGCATTCCCATTCGATGCTAATGAGACAGTTGATACTGACGGAGATGGTGTTGGAGACAATACTGATGCGTTCCCTGCTGATGCTAATGAGACATTTGATACTGACGGAGATGGTGTTGGAGACAACTCAGATAACGATTCGGATGGAGATGGAGTACCTAATGGATTAGATGACTTCCCTCTAGACAGTGGTCAATCTTCTGATAGAGATCATGATGGTGTTGGAGATGCAGAAGATGCATTCCCTGATGACCCAAGTGAATATATCGATTCTGACGGAGATGGTGTTGGAAATAATGCTGATACAGATGATGATGATGATGGAGTTTCTGATTCTTCGGATGCATTCCCATTAGATTCTACGGAAAGTAAGGATACGGACAGTGATGGTGTTGGTGACAATGCTGATGCATTCCCTAATGATGCTAGTGAAAGAATAGATACTGACGGAGATGGTGTTGGTGACAATGCAGATAAGTTCCCTAGCGACAAACTAGAGTGGGCAGATTCTGATAGTGATGGAGTAGGAGATAATTCTGATGCATTCCCTAACGACCCAACAGAGGTAGTAGATTCTGATGGAGATGGTGTTGGAAATAATGTAGATGCATTCCCATATGACAATACTGAGACAACTGACTCCGACGGAGATGGTGTTGGAGACAATGCTCAAGCAGCAAACGAAGGAAATGAAGTTACAGAACCTGTTACAGAAGATGAAGGTGGATTCTTAGGACTACCTGGTTTCTCAGCAACAATGGGATTGGTTTCCATGCTAGGTGCTGCAATTCTAGTTGCAGGACGACGTAAGGACTGAGTGGTCCTCACCTTCTATAGGTGAGGGCCCTCAAGGCCCGATTGAATGTCGTTAACCTCAGACTTTGTCTTGCCCAGAACGGGAATAAAGATTCGTAATAGGGCTGTTTTGGCAGCCATGACTAACAAACAGTCATTCGAAGATGGGACTCTCTCTGATGAAGAAATTAGTTGGCTTTTAAGAAGAGCCGATGGTGGATTTGGAATAATTACCACTGCCGCTAGTCACGTTAGTCCATCCGGGAAGAGTTGGGAAGGAGAGATGGGTGTTTGGGGGGATCATCAACTATCGAGGCTTTCTGAATTAGCTAATGGAATTAAAGAGAGAGGTTCTATTGGTCTGGTTCAAATTTTTCATGGTGGACTAAGGGCGCCAAGATCTCTTACATCCGCACAGCCGGTTTCTGCAAGTATTAATCTAGAGAAGGGAGTAGAAGAAGAATCACGAGAACTATTGGATTCAGAGATTGAAGATTTAATTCGAGATTTTGGAAAGGCAGCAAAAAGATGTGAACAAGCCGGATTTGATGGGGTTGAGATACATGGCGCACATGGGTATTTAATTTCTCAATTCTTGGGAAAGAGGACTAATAGGAGAAAAGATAGATGGGGAGGCGACTTAATCAATAGATCTTTATTTCTTAGAGAGATTATTGAATGTGTTCGAGAAAATACCTCTGAAGAGTTTTTAGTTTGTGTTAGAATATCTCCGGAGCATGATGTGGGAATTACAATTGATGAAAGTTTGGAGCTTTCTAAAATATTAGTAGAAATGAATATTGATATTTTGCATATTTCATGTTGGGATATCTTCTCTAGTGCTACTGACGATTTAGAGTCAAAAATAACTATAACTAGTAGATTTAGTGATATTTTAGAAAATAGAATTCCCCTACTTACTACAGGATCAATTTGGAATGAAGAGGATGGGTATTTTGCTCTATCCGAAGGGGCCGATTTAGTAGGAGTGGCTAGAGTTGCAATTGCTCATCCTGATTGGGCTAGTAAATTGGGAAACTCTGACTATAGGCCCAGTAGAGCTCCCTTTAGTCCTGAACATCTATTGGATGTTGAATTGAGTCCCATATTCATAGATTATATGAGAAGATGGAAAGGTTTCGTCACTGATGGAAAATAATAATTTCGACTTTTCAATTGAATGGAAATTTAAGGATAGAATAGAAATGCTGCTCCTAGAATTGTATATGCTCCTAATAACATGGCCCCTTCTAGCCAATTAGAACGTCCATCTTCTGCGATAAAGTTGACTATAAGTACAGAAAGGAATACAGAGATAGTTTCCAGTAATCCAAATTCAAACGTCAGTGGAACATCCAGAAACCAAGAAATTAATACCATGAATGGAGCAACAAAAACTGCAATCTGGGTGGAAGATCCCATGGAAATAGCAAATGAGAGTTCCATCTTGTTTTTTCCCGCAACTACTACGGCTGTGAAGTGTTCAGCTGCATTTCCGAAAAATGGCAATAAGATAACTCCTATGAATAAATAAGGCAGGCCAAACTCATCGGCAGCAACTTCCACTGAGTGAACTAAGATATGCGCCATCCAAGAAACCAATACTGTAGCTAGTACAAGTAATATTATCGAATCTCTTTGTGACATTTCTGACTCTTCAAAATGTGCTCCTTCGGTTGCGAATAGATGTACATGTGTTTTGAGTTGGAATAATAAAAATAAAAAATAAATTGAAATGAGAATTATAGACGCAATATGACTTAGATTAGATAATCCATCAATTCCCTTTTGACCTTCAACAGAATATGAGTAAACAGATGGGACAATTAGAACTATCATCGATAAAAGAAGTAAAGAGCCATTTGATCTACTAGCATTTGTAGAAAAGGTCTGTTCTGAATGATGTAGACCTCCCCAAACAAAAGATAGGCCCATGATTAATAGAAGATTTCCTAAAATACTTCCAATTAGGCTTGCTTGAACTAAGTTAATCATCGTTGATTGGGTTGCAATTCCTTCTGGAGTAGCTAGATTAGCATTAGAAGCGGCAACAATTGCAAAAATAGCGATAATCATCTCAGCAGCATTTCCAAATGTTGCATTAAGCAATCCACCTATGGATTCTGAAGTCCTTAGAGCTATTTCTTCTGTGGCCCTTCCCATCAAGAAAGCAAGTGGCATTATGGCTATTAAAGAGCAAAAAAAGGCTAAAGATAAATTATGTTGATATTCAAAATAGACAGATAAAGGAAGAAAAATCAACAATAAATTAAGTTTACTTTGTCTGAATGATAAACTCTCAAACCAGCTTACGTACTCTGTCATGAGTTTCGGGATAATGTAGTAAAGGTCAATGTTGCGCTTATCGCAGTATTCTTCATATCAATTGTTTCCGCGTCAACTATGGGCGGCAGTTTCAGGGTTGCACTAACGGGGACTCCTGGGACTGGTAAGTCAAGCTTAGCAAAAATGATTAGAGAAAATGGGATGATTGTGGAGAGTCTGGAAGATATTGCAGTTCGTTTATCCTGTATAGAAGAGGAAGAAGATGGAGCTAGACCTATTGATATTGAAAAACTAAGAGAAGCATTAGGTAAAGAATGGTTAGAAAGTCCTGAATTTAATACAATCATTGAGGGTCATTTAGCGCATCACCTTCAGGTAGATTACATAGTAATATTACGATGTCATCCTAAAATTCTTGAAACTCGTTACCAGAAAAGAGGGTATGAAATTCAAAAAATTACTGAAAATATTGAATGGGAGATTTTGGGCGGCCCTTGGAATGAAATAAATCTTCAAATGACGTGTATTGAGTTTGATTCATCCGAATTAACAACTAAAGAGATTTTTCGGGAGTTTATGTCTTGGATTACAGATGGGTTCAAGCCAACAGACTCGAGCAAGGTTATTGACTGGGTTGCAAGGATGGATGAATGATGTTTGAAAAAATGAGGGCAAAATGGACCCAAATAATTCAACCTCTAGTTTCCAAACTTGGTAATTTAGATCCTAGTGTATTGACTTGGATGAGTTTATTTATTGCGTTAATTGCATTCTATCTTATTTCAACATCGGAAATGAATTCTAGTGGATCATTCGCCATACTTATTGGAGTTTTATTAATTTTGGTAGCTGGAATTCTTGACGCTTTAGATGGGGCTTTGGCTAGGCATCAGGGAGTAGATGGCCCTTATGGAGATTTTTTAGATCACACAATTGATAGGATAGTAGATATTGGTCTATTACTAGCAATAGGACTTAATGCGGCTTTTGTACAAGAATTAAGTTCAGGAATTATTGCCGCACTAATGACGTTGTTAGGTTCCTACATGGGAACTCAAGCTCAATCTGTCGGATTGAATAGAATTTATGGGGGATTTTCTCGGGCCGATAGGCTTGTTCTTTCTTTAGTGGGATTAATTTGGGCTGCTTGGCAAGCTCAAACTGGCAATATTGGAATTGATTTTACGGAATTTGATCAAATATTTAGAATTCTAATTCTTTGTAATGACCAATTGAATGGAATGACTTTTGCAATTTCTATTTCTGCTTGGGGAGGGTTATACACATTCATTGTCAGATTTATCAAAACTCGTAAAGCTTTATTGAGTTAGCGGAAAAAATGTAAGCCCCAGAAAATCATCTTTTGAGATTTAATTTGAGGGCAATAGTTATCCTCTAAACAACACGCCTAATACTTGTGAAGCATCTAATTGAAAGAGTTTTAGAACTCCAAGATGATGAAATGAGTCCCGTAAATGGGAAAGAAAAGGAAGAGAATCCAGATTTGGAAGAACTTCTAAAATCTCTACAACCAAAGATTAGGGTCTTTGGATGTGGTGGATGTGGATCGAACACTGTAGCTAGGTTGGAGCAAGAAGGGTTGTTTGATGGAGAATACGTCAAGGGGATGGCGGTAAATACAGACGCTCAGCACCTACTTAGAGTTAGTGTGGAGAATAAACTACTGATAGGTCGCACAGCCCGAGGCAGGGGGGCTGGTGGCGACCCAGAGATGGGCGAACAAGCAGCATATGAATCTGAAAGAGTATTGAGGTCTGAAATAGAAGATTGTGATTTGGCCTTTATCACTGCTGGTCTCGGTGGGGGGACTGGGACTGGCAGTGCACATGTAGTAGCAAGACTTGCGAAATCCTCTGAAGCATTGACTATTGCAGTAGTGAGTTATCCATTCTTATCTGAAGGGGCGGTTAGGAAGCAGAATGCTGAATGGGGACTTGAAAGATTGAGAGAAGTTTGCGATACAGTGATTGTTCTACCTAACGAAAGATTACTCGAAGTTGAAGGAGTTCGTGATTTGCCTTTGGATGCAGCTTTTAGAGTAGCAGATGAGTTATTGATGAGAAGTATTTCTGGTGTGTCGGAGATGATTGCAAAAGAAGGAGTTGTCAATCTAGATTTTCAAGATTTACGCTCTGTCATGGAAAATGGAGGAGGAGTGGCTATGATTGGCCTTGGAGAGGCGTCAAGAGAAGAAGGAGCCGAGAAGGCAACAATGGAAGCTTTACAATCTCCTTTACTCGATATTGATATTTCAGATGCTAGAGGGGCATTAGTGAATGTCGTAGGTGGCCCGGGATTGACTTTAGGTGAAGCAGAACACTGCGCGAAGATGATTAGAGAAAGTATCAATCCTTATGCAAGGATGATTTGGGGAGTAACCACCGACGATACAATGGGTAATGACATTCGGGTATTACTTGTATTGACTGGCGTAAAGAGTGAACACATACATGGAGCATCTATGCATACACAAATGAGAAATCTCCGTAGTAGAACTGTAGAGTTCGTAAGTTAACTCGTTTTTATCGATTTTTTTATTTCCAGTTCCCCGGCGCACTTAAATGGAGTCTGTGGGTCGCCGTGACACCTTAAGGTGGTAGAAATGGCTATTGAAAATTCTAATATTGGCCGAGTTGAAGAAATAGCTCAGTCTTGGCAGGATGAAATCGAAAGCAGAGTGAAGGGGCTACAAACTGGTTCTTATGCTAGAATTCTAAAAATGGCAAAAAAACCTTCCAAGCAAGAATTTAGACAGACTGTGATAGTTTGTGGCATTGGGATGTTTGTTTTGGGTGCAATTGGTTTTGTAATTTTGGCTCTAATGGTGAATGTTTTTCCACCATTTTTCAGTTGGTTAACTGGTTGAGGTGAAATAATGTCTGAAGCATTTACAGTGTATCTAAGAAGTGGAGAGAAAACTCTACTGATGCAAAGAGCGGATGAAGTAGGTGATTTCCCCGGTGCTTGGGATGGAATTTATGGCGTCGGTGATCCAAATGATTTGGAAATAGTGATTTCTAGGGTTACAGAATGTACGGGAATAGAAGCTGAAAATTTACAATATATTAGATCTGGTAAGGCCAGAGGTTTAGAATTTGGAAACCGATTAAATGATGTAACGCCTATGCTTTTTGAAACAAAAGAAGAACAAATTTCTAACGGAACTCTATATAAAAATCACGAGTGGATTGATCCAGGTAAAATCATGGACAAGAAGTACTCGACTCCTCAACTCAGAGAAATGTATGGAGATGTTGCTTCTTATCTTTATATTTTAAAAACTTCAATAGGTCAAGAGCAGAATGTTGCTAGTGAAATTAGAGCAAGACTGTCTGGTACTGGTTCATTGAAGGACATACAAGACAAGATTTTTGGAGTTTTGACCCCGCCCAATATGAAAGGTTATATTTTCGTGGAAGCTACTGCTTTACATCACGTTCAAAAATTAATTGGTAGAGTAGGGGTAGGAGTTACTCCTCTCAAGAATTGTAGCAAAGTATTGGATGGGGAATCTCCGTTAGAGGATATTTTACCCTACTTAGAACCGAAAGCAGCAACATCGGGCATTGAAGAAGGATGTATTGTAGAAATTGTAGGTGGAGCCTTTAGAGGTCAAGCAGCTAGAGTAATTCGTGTTACAGAGTCCAAAGAAGAAGTGACTGTTGAGTTATTTGAAGCCGCTGTTCCAGTTGCATTGACGGTCCGAGCTGACCAAGTAAGAGTCACTCAAAGAGTTGAATAACTGGATTTTGAAAAATTTTTCTTAGCATTATTCTCAAATAGGGAAAGCAGGTCGGCCGGTTTCACTAAAGGTGGCGAAGAGTATGTCTGCACGAGATGAAACACCTCACACAGTATTGAAAACGCTGGGAAAAAAGAAGTGTAATGGATCGTGGGAAGAAGCTACAGAGAGTCTTACTATAGACCAAGTAAAAAGTGTTGCAGAGACGAAGAAAGAAAAATTGACTGGGAAAACATTGTACGCAAGATGCAGAGAAGTTATGGGTACGTGTGTCTCTATGAGAGTTAAAATAGAAGGCATGGAGCCTAAGGTTGCACTGAAAGCTATGAGCGAGGGGGAGTTCCAAGAGCATTTTAGCTAGAAGACACGAATTGCGGGAGAGGTTGTCCTCGCTTACCGCGGAGGTGAATAGATATGAAAGAAAACTTACAATCGGCAATACAAAGGGCTATTGAAGAGGCCCCAGAAAGAAGTTTTGTAGAATCTATAGAAATTTCGTTTACAATTAGAGATGTTGATTTAAAAGTTCCAACTAATAGAATTCAAGAAGAAGTTAGACTTCCATCTGGTAGAGGAAAACCAGTAAAAATAGCAATGTTTGCTGGAGGAGAGATGGCAGCAAAAGCGAAAAAGGCGGGAATTGATATTATTGATCCGACCACTATTGAAGATTTGGGGGGAAATCGTCAGAAGGCTAGAAAAATTGCAAAGAATTTTGATTTCTTTCTTTCAGAAATACCTCATATGGGAACCGTAGGAAGATTTCTTGGTGCAGTTCTGGGACCTAGAGGAAAAATGCCTAGGCCAGTTCCACCAACTTTGGAGCCTGGTAATATGGCATCCGGACTAAAAGATACTGCCATCGTAAGGTCTAGAGATAAAGTCACTTTTCATACTGCAGTTGGTTCAAGAGAACAGGGCATAGAGGATTTGACATCAAATGCCATAGCTGTATGGGATAGAGTGATTGGGAAATTAGAAAGAGGAGCAGGAAATATTCGTTCCTGCTATGTAAAAACATCAATGGGTCCTTCGATAAAGGTTGAGGTGGTTGAATGATTCCAAAAGTTGCAGGTTGGAAGAAGAATCGTGTTTCAGAACTTACAGATATTTTTACCAAAAATGGTTCTTTTGGAGTTATTGACGTTGCTGGAGTTCCTGCCAGTAATATGATAAGTATGAGAACGGATCTACGAGATAGAATGACCATTACAATGTCAAAAAAATCACTTATGAGATTGGCTTGGTCTGAAGCAGGTAAGCCAGCTGAAGAGCTTGAGAAATTACTTGAAGGAGCAGATCAACCATGTGTTGTTCATAGTGATTCAATGAATGCTTTTGAGATATTCAACGAACTAGCAAAAACTCGTCAGGGCAGGGCAGCAAAAGCTGGAGAGAAGTTTCCTGAGGATGTAATTATTCCAGCCGGACCTACTGAGTTTGGTCCAGGCCCTATAGTAGGGGAGTTCAATGCTGTTGGCATTCCAGCGAAAATAGATAAGGGAAAAGTAGCCATTCAACGAGAAATAACATTTGACAAAGGACAAGAAATTTCTGCTGATTTGGGGATAATGCTAGCTAAGCTGGGAATTAATCCTATAGAAATTGGACTAATACTCACTGGAGTAGTAGAAGACGGATATGTTTTCGAAGCTTCGGAATTAGATTTGGATATAGATGGTTTAACTTCGAATATAATTTTGGGAGTTTCTTCTACTTTCAACTTGGCATGCAATATCAGTTGGTTTTCTCCTACTACTATGCCTACCTTGATTTCAAAAGCTTCAGGAGAATCGTTATCTGTAGCAATGGAAGCTGGAATAATAAACGAGAAAACTGCTTCCTTATTACTTTCACGAGTAAATACTCGTGCACTGGCCTTAGCCAGTCAATTAGATTCCTCAGCACTGGATCAAGAAATTGTTGCATCCTTAGGAGCAGCTACTGAAAGTGCTTCCGCCCAAACCTCTGTGGAGGCGGAATCTAAAGAAGAATCTGAAGAAGAATCTGAAGAAGAGGATACAGAGGAAGAAGAGAGTGGCGAGTTCGGTGGACTCGGTGATCTCTTCGGATAGAAAAAGGTGAAAAAAATGGAATATGTATATGCTGCAATGTTGTTGCATTCTGCAGAGAAAGATATCAGCGAAGAAGCTGTCAACTCAGTTTTGACAGCAGCTGGAGTAAAAGCCGATGGGGGCCGAGTTAAGGCCCTTGTTGCGTCGCTAAGTTCAGTCGACATTGACGAAGCTATGGCGACTGCAGTGGCTGCTCCAGTAGCTGCTGCTGCTCCTGCTGCTGCATCTGGTGGAGCTGCTGCTGAAGCTGCTCCCGCTGAAGAAGCTGTAGAGGAAGAAGCTGAAGACGAGGCTGGAGGATTCGAAGGCCTCGGATCTCTCTTTGGATGAAGCATCAATTGAATAATAAACGCGGGACCGCCATGGGCGAGGGCCTACAGGGATTGACATGCCAAGTTCGAGAACTATTGAAATTCCAGTAAGTATTAATCCTACAGATGCTATTCGTGCAATGAGAGAAATTGGCGAATCAAAAAAATGGTCAATGAAGAAAATCGATGGTTCTACTATTGTACAGAGATGGGCAATAATAGTTCCTCTTACTAGAAGTACCAGAGTCTTAGGACTACAAGTTGAGGGCGGAAAATCCGATGGTTTACTATTGAGGACATGGAGTTATGTTCCCGGGTCAGCTGGAAGGATTTCTTTTGTCTCATTTTCTATCCCTGATTTTTTTGATGGAAGGGAATGGGAATCATTTCTAAATGAGTGGATTTCTATTCTCCCTAGATGTCCATGGAAATGGAGTTTTATGGAAAGATCGATAATAGGCTATCTATTACCAGAATTTAGAATTTCGAGAAAGAAATTCTCGAATGAAGGAGTAAAAATAAGTAAATGGAAAAGAGCAGATTAATTATGAATAAGCAAAAAATTGCTCTAGTAGTAGAGTAATTGATATAGAAAGGTTAGTGAAGGCAGATAATAATATGGACTTTCAAGACTTAGTAGATACTCCTAGAAAGGTAAAAATTGTTGTGGGAACTATAACTCTGTTACTACTATTTCCAATATATTTCGCTTCAGTTCCCTCTTTAATCAATGGAGAGGTTTCAGAGGGCCAGACAATAGGTCTTTCTGGATTGTTATCCATAAGTTTTGATGAAAATGAGACAATTATTGATGAATCAATTATTCTAGATGATGGAGAGAGTTATGAAACAATTTTTGATGTTGATCTTGAAAGTAGCTTAAATATCGGTTATGTACAACTTTCTGTAAATTGTTTTGACAATGATGATCCGGGTCCGGGATTTACTGATAGTGTTGAAGGAATCAGTGATGTAAGTTCTGTTGGTGGTGAACTTGATGATCAAAGTGGAGATGGTGAATGTTCTGGAGGAGATAGTGGATTTTCATTTCGGTGGGATATTACTGAAAATTATACCGGAGAATCTTACTCTGAAGAAGGTAATGAAAATGAAATACGGAATAAATGGTCCGATGAAGGAAACGGGAGAGGTTCTTGGTCTGCAATAATTACAGCAGACATTAGTTCGCCACCGGGTCCAGTAATTGGAGATATTATTGATTCAGACGAAGAATTCGAAATTATTTGGACTTTGGTAACATATGAACTAACTGTCTTAGAAACTTAGGTGACAAACGATATTAGGTGTTCGGAAATACACTAGATATACGCATATTATATAATAGAATGTAATATTTTGGCGTGATTTAATAAATGAAAGTGTTTACCCAACAGTATGGGAATGAAATTAATAAATGGAAAAACCCCAAAGAAAACCGTAGTGATGGGAGCATTACTAGCAGTCCTATTCGGAGTAGGAAGTGTGTCTGGAGCAACCAGTGCAAACGAATTACTTCGATCCGGAGATACAGTTGGAATGACCTTCTGGATTGCAACTGCAATGATGTTCGCAGCTACGATTTTCTTTATCTTAGAAAGACAAAGTGTAGCTCCAAAATGGAGAACATCAATGACTGTAGCTGCGTTGGTAACTGGTGTCGCATGGTACCATTACACATACATGAGAGAAGCCTGGGCTTACACCTATGGAGCAACTCTTGAGGCAACTGGAACTGGAGCTGGAGATAGCCCACTAGTATTGAGATACGTGGATTGGCTAATCACTGTTCCTCTGCAAGTAGCTGAGTTTTACTTAGTTCTAGCAGCAGTGGGTGCTGTAACTACAGCACTGTTCTTCAGATTATTTGGTGCTTCACTAGTAATGCTGATAGCTGGATTCTTAGGAGAGGCTGGAGAAGCAGATGAAATGATGATGTTTGGAATTGGACTATTAGCTTGGTTCTACATCATCTATGAAATATGGGCTGGAGATGCTAAGAGTGCTGCAGATACTACTAGTGAGGGCACTCAATTTGCATTCAAGGCAATGGCAGTGATTTTGACAGCTGGATGGGCAATATACCCAATAGGATATTTCTTAGGAACTGGAGATAATCCTGATGTTGATTCACTTAACATACTATACAACTTGGCCGATTCAGTCAACAAGGTTGCCTTCGGACTAATGGTTTGGTATGCAGCTACAATGGACTCAGAATAGTTCTAAAATGCTGAAAACCTGATGACGTAAGAGGGATGGGGGTTCGCCCCCTATCCCTCGAAACATTTTATTTCTTTGAAGAGTGTATTTTGATTACAGAACCGTGTTTTATTGATGAGTCTGCTCCAATTGTCATCCCAGTTTTGGCGTCTATTGCTCTAACAAAATTTTCTCCTAAATCAGTATGAACTTGGTACGCCAATTGTTTTGCAGTAGTATCATTAGGAACTAATATCGCATCTGGCAATATATTTCCATCTGCATCTACCCAATGTGTATCATCATTTACTGGATAAGAAACAATATAGTTTAGTTGATTGAATACAATGTCACTAAGTAATCCTATCAATCCATCACCCTCGAGTAAAGATAAGGAATTAGATATGCGATCTAAGGCATCTCGCTGTTTATCGGAAAGATTTTTTTCTCCTTGATTAGATATTGTAAAATTTGAACTACCTGGAATTAATGATATTAAACCAGAAGATGATGCTCTTTGGATGGCTAGTTCTGCTTCTGCGCTAGTAAAGAATATTTTTCCACCTATTTTATTAACTTCTGATTCTAGTTCTTTGGTATCAAAAATGATATTTTCAGCTTTATTACCAGCAAATGAAATTGGGAATAAAAGTTCCCTTAATAGTGTAGATAATTTTGGTAAATCATCGGATTGCCATGATTTGGGGTCACTTAAATTTGGGAATCTCCTCTGAATTTCGCCTAGTGCTTCTAAAATTATAGAATCGCGTGCTCCAATACCGGAAAGTTTCTCTGATAGATGTTTCCTAATTGCCAAATCTCCTTCTGCTTGGGCCTTACGGATTACTCTATCCCATCCATTTTCTAATATGCTCAAAATCCAAGAATCTAATTCAAAAAGTAAAAATTCTATTTCTCTTATTGGATTTGGACCTCCAGAACCAATCGGATTTCCTTCTAAATCTGTAGATCCGGATACATCTACAACTTGAATGAGTGCGTCGCACCTTGACAAATCTGAAAGAAATTGATTTCCTCTGCCTCTACCTTCATGTGCACCTGGAACTAAGCCTGCAACATCAACTAATGTAACGGGCACCATTCGAATATGATTTTTACACATTCCAGTGTTTGGCATGCATATACTGCCTTCTTTTATTCGATCAATATCTTCGTTAGTTTGAATATGATTTTTTTTGTTAAGTAACTCATAGCATGCACATTTCTTATTTATTGGTAGCCAAGCAATTCCGACGTTGGGCTCAATAGTTGTAAATGGATAATTTGCAATTTCAACCGGTGTTTGGGTCATTGCAGAAAATGCAGTAGATTTTCCAACATTTGGCTTGCCAACTAGTCCAATTCGCATTCACATAGTCTCCAATATAATCTAGGAATGAGGGATGCACATTACAGTTCTGTTGGTTTTCCTTGTTTCTCTGATTCATTAACTGGTACTATTTCAGTATCCATTGTAGCCCCTTTTGAGAATAGCTTTCTTACAGTTGCGGTTTTTGTTAAATTGTAAGATTTCAAAGAGATAGATGTTGAAGATTTTGAATTTTCGTCAATTATTTGAGAACCTCTATAATACCCTCTAATCATGTTTAAGCACTGGAAAATTGATCCTAATACAACCAAATAAAATAGAACAGAACCTAATGATTTTAATCCATTAGGAGTTTCTGTAATTACAGCTTCTGGGTCTAATTCAAGAAGAGAGATATTAGAGAAATCCCCCATTATTGTGAAAATTATTCCTGTAAATGCTCCTCCCGAAATAAGCCAAAATGCTCTACGCGAGCGATTTGCTGAGAGGACATTTCTACCTGAAACTGCAGGGAAGATACATAGAGTTGCTCCCATTGAAATTGGAACTAAAACTGTCCATATTGCTAACAAATGTAGAGATGAAGAGAGTCCTATTAATTCATCATTACCTGATAAATAGTCAGTCTGAACAAAAAGAAATGAAATCCCAACTGGTATCAGCATAATTGCTCCGAAATTAATTTCTGCCATTCCAGGATTATCTGAATTCTCAATAAAGGAGTCATCCCCTCTAATTGTTATAAGAAGGTTTGAAGCTAAAGAAATTAATGGAACTGCGAATAATGCCATTATGAAAGATCCACCGATAACATCATTTCTTGAAGGTTCCATTAAAGCAGGATCTAGTCCTATAAAAAGAGCTGATAGTTCGCCTGATAAAAAACCAATTGGATTTAAAGTGAAAATTGAGCCTGCAAGTGTAATCACAGTTAGGGATTTAGACCAAAGTGGATTTCCAGAACCATAAGATGCAGCGTATAGCCCTACTCCTGAAACTTGCAAGAAAAATGAGGCTCCAATAAGTCTTACCAATGCCCATTGGCCAGTTCCATTAGTTAGATTTCCAGTAATTGCTACTGCCAAGGTGGAAACTGGTACGGAGATTAGTCCAATAATTATTAACCACCCTGGTAATGCCATTTTTCTTTCTCTGGAAGAAGCAGTTAGAAGTAAATTAACAATGATGGCAATAAGTGCCAAAGAATTTATCAGTGTAGAAATTAGTAATATTTTAACTCCAAAAATCTCCGGCATATATGCTCCAATTACCATGATGAAAATTGAAAGTGCCCAGACAAATGATACTAAGGTGGCATTTTTCTCGCTTGCGAGATCTGTATTGGAGAGTTTTGGCACGATATGCAAAGCGGAACCTATTAGGAACATTCCAACTGCACCAAATATTGTGGAAAGTTTTCCTGCTAATATTAAACTTTCAGAAGTGGGATTTAATCCCCAAGCTGATAGGCTGTGAAGAGCTGTAGGTTCATGCCCTAGCCATAACCCGACAAATGTTAGAGTTGATGATATCACTAACCACACTGCACCTTGTATAATCCATGCAACTGCTCCAGACCCCTTTCTTCCTTCTGCGAAGTCTATAGCAGGACCTAATGCTTTCTCTAACATGAATAGGCTCGTGCCCTTAGTTACATCTGTAAATACCCAAATTCCTCTATTTAGCATAACATAGACAATTATTATTGAAAGCCAAAAAACCATCAATATTGTAATTAATCCCATTCTAAAACCTCACTCACTAGTCGCTTCCGTAAGCATTGTACCTAATATTGCAAAGGCCCCTACCATAATACCCAAAATGAAAAACCAAAGTCCTGAATCAAATACACCTTCAAAAATAGGGAGTATGGAAGAAATCACAGGTAATTCGCTTCCTGGAAATAGTATTCCATATAATATTAAAAAAATTATGGTGATAACAAAGCCTAAAATGAAAAAAATCCATGATGCTGCTGGTTCATTTTCGCCTTCAATGAATTCGCTAACAGAAACCCCGTTCTCATTTTCCATGATTACATCCCAACTGCTGATTATGTCCCTACCACTAATCATTCGGACTTAAGCATTAGGAGAAAGCAGGGGGCCTTAGTTACTAAGGTGCACGTAAAAGATCAACATTGTTGCCTCTCCTAAAAATTCCATTTCCTAATGGAGTAGGGAGACTAAAAAATGAGTCGATTTCTTCTTTCCAAACAGATTTACATGAGCAATCGATACCAAAGAATTCCCTGACATCTCCAGATACGGAGAAGTTTTCTATAGCCTTAATGATTAAATCATCACATTTTCCACAATTGTGAGCACCTCGAATTTTTCCACCTGCCGTTGGATGAACTATTAATCTGCAATCCGAATCAGAAATGATTTCTGAAGAACGAACAATCATATCTACTAGAGACCATAACCAAGGAGGTCTATACTCCCGATTACGGAATATTCTGTCTACAACCGTCTTTTTCTGGATATTCATTGGATTTACAGAAATCTCATCACAATATGGAGCAATTTTACTAATCCATGAAACCGTATGATGTAGGGCATCTCCTTCTGACATGAATGGTGGTTTGAATAATAAATAGGTCTTGACATTGATATTATTTTCTCTAAGTAAATCTACTGCTTTGTGCCATTGTTTTATCGTGAATCCTTTATTTACATGAAAACGTAAGGATTTGTCATCATATGACTCTAATCCGATTGCAACTGTGCAATTAGGATTAATTTTTGCTAACCAAGAAATTTTTTCTGGTTTGCACATTTGGGCCTGTGCTTCAACTATTAGGTGGATTTTTCTTTCATAAGTTTCCCTTAATACCGCTTCCTGCCATTCAACGGGATTTTCTTGATCTTCAAAGAACGTTCCGGAAGTGTATACTTTAACCATCTTACATCCTTCAAAGTCATTTGTTAGCCTTTTTGCTTCCTCCCATTGAGAAAACATATTGTCGGCGGTAACATCATCTCTGACGTCATTAAAATAGCCACAAAAAGTACAACCTGATTTCCACCACCAAGCACAACCCTTCGTCCTGAGAATTACAGTGACTGCTGTGCAAATTTCTCCATTTGGTAAAATCTCGGGAGTTTTGTATACTGTAACTGGTTTATTGGCATTCCAAGATTCTCTTATCTTTATTGATTCAGAGGTATTCTCTGGAGCTTTAATTAAATGATGAAGTTTCACCGTTTTATTACCAGAACCTATGATGCCACATGCAATACCCACGGACCTCGTTTGAAGTTCTACATTTCATACTAACTAAAGAAATATAATTTTTGTTAAAATATTTCGCAAAATAAAAAGATTGTTTTCAGCATTTGAATGTAATAGAGTACACTAAAATATTATACTCGTTTCGTGAGGAAGATAAGATGAGTTTTGGTACTATAGATAACCTTTCATATCAACAAAATAAAGAATTGAAGAGTTGGTATTTGTACGATTGGGCAAATCAAGCATTTGCTCTCACTGTGAGTACTATTTTGGCTCCTGCTTTGATTTCTAGATATTTTGATTTGGCCACTGGAGGTGGATCTCAGGTAGGTGGAATTTTAATTACAGGAGATAGCTTCTATGCTCTCGTTTTGGGTTTTTCTATGATGTTTGTAGCAATTACAAGTCCTATTTTAGGTGCGATTGCTGATAGGGTACCAATAAAGAAGAAAATTATATGGATTTATACAGTAATTGGGATTATTTTCACTGCATTGATGGGTCTAGCACCTCATCTTGGTGAGGATTCTAATTTCAAATATCTAGCATTCTTCTTTATTATGGGACAAATTGGTTTTTCTGGGGCGAATACAATCTATTATGCATTCATGCCTTATCTTGCAAATAAAGAAAACATGGATCATGTTTCCAGCTGGGGATATGCATATGGTTTCATTGGCGGATCATTAATCTTGATTTTGCATTTAGTGGTACTTACATTTGCCGATACTAGTAATTGGGCGTTATCTTTTGTCTTTGTTTCAACTGCATTATGGTGGTTAATATTTGGATTGCCTTTCTTCAAGAATACTACTGAACCAGAAATTAGTAATGAAATAAAGTATGAGTCAATTATTGATGCTATAAAAAGTGGATTTTTTGAAGTAATAAATTCATTTAAGGAAATTAGAAAGTTCAAGCAACTAGCAATTTTTCTTCTTGCTTATTTATTGTTTTATGATGGTATTAACACAATTGGTGGTTTGGCTGCTGCATTCGCAGAATCAGTACTTCGATTGAGTCAACAAATGAATTTCGTTTTAATATTGTTAGTAAATATTATTGCAATTCCAATGTCTATAGTTGGTGGAAAATTGGCTACTAAGTTTGGAACTAAAAGGGTTCTTGGATGGGCTCTGGGAGTTTATCTTTTCACCGCTATTGTGGCCATTGGGTTCGCTCCTTTGGAATTAAATGATGATTACGAACGTTATGATTTTCTGTATAAGTTTGATGATGATTCGGAGCAATATGAGCTTGAGACTTTGTACGATAGAGGCGTAAAGGGATGGGTTAGTAAATCAGGAGAAGGTGATGAAAGATTTAGAGAAACATTCATGATTTTTATGATTGAGGGAGAAATAGATGGAGTTAGATGGCAAGATTCGGACATAGAAAAGAATGTAATTTCAGTAGATGAAGGAAAGGATTTGGTGAACGCTATGCTGAAAATGACAGATCATAGATTTTCATTCTATTTTATGGGTGGTATCTTAAATTCAGAAAAATCCGTTGGAACTAATCACCCAACAATTATTGAAGGTGGAGCATTAGATTTCTGGCCAAATTTTCTAAGAGATAATGTGTGGTATCCATTAAATTTTGGCGTAAATCTTCAGTGGATTTTTCTTGGGACAATGGTAGGGATGGTGATGGGCACAGCAGGTGCTCAAGCTAGAAGTTTATTCTCGATGTTAATCCCCAAATCTAAAACTACTGAATTCTTTGGTTTTTTTGGATTTATGGGAAAGGCTGCAGCAGTTTTTGGTCCGTTTATTTATGCATTATCGGCATCTTCTATGGATAGTAGAGTCGGACTTCTATCCATACTAGTTGTAATAGTTCTTGGATGGATATTATTCCCATTTATTAATATTGAAGAGGGAATGAGGGTTGCTAAACAGGTCGATGAGGAAGCCGGAATAATGGAGGAATAATATAAATGAAATATTTTAGTTTAGTACAACATTCTCTTTCCATAATCGTAATGGCTTTCTTCGGTGTTTTGATTGGAGTGGCAATTCTTCCTTCATATTTTTTGTTTTATGAAATCACTGCATTAACACAAAACAATGGAATTGTAGCTGAAGCAATTGGAATATGTGTTAGTCTTGGATTAGGATATATTTTGTGGGGAATTAGTATTCTACTAATCTGTGGTTTTTGGGGGATGTTATTCAAGATTAGGAAGAAGGAGGGAAGATATCCTCTTAGATCATTTATCTCCATACAATGGGCATTTGGAATTGTTTCACATAGAATTGCGATGCTATTTCTAAAATTGGTACTTCCATCGTTTGTTGGAAATTTATATTATAGAATGATGGGTGCTAAAATTGGTAAGAATGTACAAATAGTATCTGATTCAATAAATGATGCCGCAATGATTACTATTGGAGATAATGTAGTAATAGGTGGAAGAGCAACAATTAATGGGCACTTAGTAGAAAGTGGTGAGATAGTATTGGCACCTGTAAAAATAGGAAAAAATGCATTAATTGGAGGTGGTTGCATTATTCAACCTGGAAGTATTATTGGAGAAGGTGCTGTGATTGCATCTAGGGCCGTTATTCCTAAATGGTCAAATATTCCTGATAGAGAAGTTTGGGGCGGAATTCCCGCAAAATTCATTAAAAAATTAGAATAAATTACTCTGAATTCTTATCTTTAGATACTTCTTTTGCCGCTTCAATTGCTTCTTCCATCCTGTCTTTGAATAAATCTCCTTTCTCTGCAACATCCTTGGCAAAATCCATAGCTCTTGTAATCATTTTCTCTCTCTCTTGTGTAGCTTTATTCAGATCTTCCCATAGTTGCATATGTTGAGTATACCAATCATCTCTAGCAGTTAATTCAGACTGTGCAGTTTTATTCTGCTCGTCTAATTCTTCTGCAATTTCGAATACTCTTCCTACTCTCGCCTTGGATTGGGCGAGTAATTCTTCGGTAGTCTCTAGTTTTGGCTCCAAATACTCAATTCTCTTCTGAGCCTTTGCCCCTTCAATTTCCATATCACGAATTCGATTATCTTTCTCAGAAAGTAAAGATTCGAGACCTTCTTTTTCTATTTGTTTATCGACAATTTCTCGATTTAAAACCTCAATTTCAGTCTTTGAACTCTGAAGTTCTTCTTCTAGTTTATCATAACCAACTAAGAGTTTTTGTAATGCTTCTTTGTCCTTTTCAGATTGATCTTCCAACTGACGAATTCGTACTTCAGGCATCACTTCGGGAGTTTCATCATCGGCAGCCATCAGTATACCCACAAGTTCACCCGATATAACCCCGGCGGATTATTTTGATAATAAATAGACAATTATGTATTATTTGATAGTGCTGATATTACCGCTGAAAGGACTGTAGTTAACCTCTTACTTGCGGGAATATGTAACTTTTCATCAGGCCCATGTGCATTATTTCCTGGGCCCGAGGTGCCAGTACATAGGAACATTGATTTTGGATATTTGGATTGCATCATAGCCATGAATGGAATTGTCCCTCCTGACCATGAAACTAGAGGAGGAAGTCCAGACAATTCCATAGATGCGTATTGTATTGCTTCACTAAGCACGTTGCTCAACGGAGGTGCATGAAATCCATCAGCGATGGAATTTGGTATAAATTCAACTTTAGCCCCGTAGGGTGGATTTTGTTCTAGAATATCCTTAACCTTTGAGATAGCTATATTTGCATCTACTCCAGGAGGAATTCTGAAGCTTAGATTCAAGTCAGTATTTGTTCTAAGTACATTTCCTGAATCCTGTATTGAAGGAATACCATCAGCACCGATTATACAAAGAGATGGTTTCCAATTCATTCCTAAAATCATATCTAAAGTTGATTCAGAAATAAATTCAAGAGAATTTACTTTTGGAAATTTTTGCCTTAGTGTTTTTTCTGTGATTTTTGCCAATGCTTCAGCTTGCTTCATAATTTCTGGAGATATGTCGGCGTAAAGTTCAGGAATTAGAATTTCTCCTGTATTTGAATCCTCAACTCGATCTAATAATATTCTTTGAATTCGGAATGAAGAAGGAATCGTACCTCCTGAATTTCCGGAGTGGATTCCTTCATTTGATACTTGTACGGAGAGTGTTCCTGATACTAATCCTCTAAGTGCTTCAGTAGTCCAGATATGTTCATAGTCATGCCCTCCACTGTCTAGGACTACAATTAAATCGGGATTTCCTAAATTAGTTGATAGTTTTTCTAAGTATGGAGGTAGATGAAAAGATCCTGATTCTTCACATGTTTCAATTAAAAAGGTACACTTTGGATGATTAATATTTTGTTCCTGAAGTAACATTATTGATGCTATGCAAAGATAGCTCCCATATCCATCATCTACAGCCCCTCTTCCGTATAGCCAAGGTTCTTTTCTCACTGCCTTTAGTGGATTTAAGCCTTCTGACCAGAGTTCTGGATTTGATGGTTGTTTGTCTAAATGAGAATAAAAAATCGCTTCTCCTGGCCCGGTACCTTCAATAGAAATTAGAAGCACTGGTGATTTATCTTCTATGGTATGAACTTCATAAGTTAGACCAGAAATATTTTGTTCTTCTACCCATTTACAAAATAATTCTATTGCGTCATCTAGTTCTCCGAGCTCTTTCCAATTGGGTTCGAAAAGAGGTGAAAGGGCGTGTATTTCAATAAATTCTGAAAGACTGGGTAAAATTGATGATTCCCATATTTCATCACTACGTTTCTGCATGGATTGTAAATCTAACCGCATATTCTGAACTGAGAAGGCTTGGTTCATGGATTCTTCTGTTTTTTGTTTATTACTAATTATCCAACTGTGAAGATAAAGAGAAATTTGCAGCCTTGATGTAGATATTCTCTAACTTTGTTTTGGCTTCATTGAACATTTCTTCTGGATAGATTAGTAATCGGCCAGTCACTCCAACAAGTAAACCTGGCAATACAACTTCTCTCCTTAATTTTTCTGGCTTTTTATTTTCAATCTTTTCCAAAACACTATGATAAAGAGCTAATTGTAGGCTATGTTCCTCGAGTAAATCAAATTCTGCTTGATTTAGGGGTTTTGTCTCTTTCCGGCCCAAGGTCTCTAATAGCGGTCCATTATTATCCAATATGGAGTAAGCCTGGGATGTCTTCAAATCAATTGGCCTGATATAAGAGTGGGAATTGCTCCTCGTACAAATTACTAAATCTATAGATCCAGACATATCTATCTTTACAGAATTTATTTTTCTAACTATTTCTCTTCTAGAAGGGGTCCATCTTGAGCGAGTTATGGTGGGAACTTCGATTGAATTTGTAATGAAGAAAGGAAATTCAGTTCTGAGTCCCTCGACTAAATGATTGTCGATATTTTCACCAGAAGTTAGTTTCCCTAATATTCCAGAAGAAATTCTTTCTAATATCTGTATTACGATTTTTTTTGTAATTTGATTATCCACTCCAATTGGCATTAATTCATCAAAAACTGTAGAAATTAAATCTTTATCAAGAAGTCTGTTTGGAGAAAATTCTGTCCATGTGGATGGTAAATCTTGAAGAATTCCTCCAACTTGATGGCTTGGATTACCTATACCGAGTTCAAGAATTCTATGAATAATTAGACCAATAGTGGAAGATTCTGGTAAGTTTGACTTTGAAGATTCTTCCATTTTTTCGTCCCATGCTTTTGTAGTGAAAATTGAAAAATTTGGTAATAATGATTCATTTACTACACCTTTGAGCTCTAGTAAATATCCCTCAGGATTTTGGTCTATTGTTGAAAGTTTGTGAGGGGCAATAGTAATTCTTGAAGCAGTTGTAAAATCGTAATTCTTTATTTTTTCTTGTTCTTGGCTATCATGTGCCTTTTTATTTAGATTAATGTGCTTCATAAGTGGTGAAAGAATATTAATTTGTGATTTATTTTCTACATTGAAGCATTCAGGATGGTGATATACAATCAAACTATTGATTGATGCTCCACCGATAAAACCATTATTAGATAGTTCTGAAGGATTGATTACTAGATTTTTTCCTGTTTTTGATTCAGGTATTTCTTCGGATTCTAGATCTTTTGGTTGAAGCCAAGGACTGGAGATTTCTTTTCTTTTCCAAGAAGACTGTCTAATTGCTTCTATCCACATTTGGCCTAGTTGCGTTCTTGATTTACTATATTTCCAAGGAATTTCTAATCCTTTATTTTCTATCCATTGAGTATTCTTAGGAGAGCCAACAATAATGAGTTGATTTTTAGCACGAGTTGCAGCGACATAAAGAAGGCGCCTTGCTTCTGCATCTTTTCTAGAAGTATGAATTTGTCTAGCATGTTTCCAAATAGCTGATACAGGTTTTTCGGATGATGACCAAGGGCTTGGATTACCAGCGAAGATTTCTGGAGAAACAATTATCCTATTTTGATTTTCTAAAGTCATAGAAACTTGCCTATCTGAAAATAAATCTGCTAAAATTACTACCTTGGATTCAAGACCTTTTGAGCCATGAATTGACATTAACCTTACACAGTTCTTATTAGTAATACTCTTTGATTCAATTGAAATATTTGCCTGATTTCTTATTTCGCTAATTTTATCCGCGATTACAATTTTATCTCCACCAAAATCCGAAGAAATTTGTTCTATCAATTCAATGAATTCTGATACATCTTGAAATGATGAATCATCATTATGTGCCACAAGAATATCGGAGTAATCTACAGTATCTTCAATAATTTGAATTAAATTTCCGGATGAAATTAATGAAATCCATCTTTCAACCAATTTTTGTTGTCTATTATTGTTTGTAAATTTCTCTAATCTGAATAAGAAATTTGTTTTTTCCTGAGTATTTAGGAAATCCTGTAGTTGGAGGTCAGTCATTCCAAGAAGTGTAGAACGAGCGACCCATGCAGCTGCATTTCTGGAGTGTGGCCTAGCTAGTAATTGAATAAGGCCATCTAAATCAGAAATTACTGGTCTGCTCAATAGAGGACCTTCTCTGTCAGCTTGGGCGGGAATGCCTTGATTTCTAAGATGTTTTAGTATTGGATCTCGAAGTTTACTTCTACTAGCCATTAAAATTAATATATCTCCCAAATCTACTTTTTCATTTTGTGGGATTTCTTTCCAAATTCCATCTTTATCCATTACCCTAGTTGATTCGCCTGATAACAGGGATTTTACTCGTTTTGAAATCATTATAGCTTGCCTTTCAATTGAATTTTGAGAGTGCATTAAAAATGGATCGCAATATGAATTCAGATCTATTTCTGGAATATCATCTGGAGAATTATTTTGTGGACAAATCCACTCAATTACCCCTGATTTACCTTCATTTGATTCTGAAGGTAAGAGATTTTGAAAATCTGCATAATAATCGGATTTTGGGAAAAATCTGTGCCTGAAAGAAAAGACATCTTCCCACCAATCATTCATTACTTGTAATAATCCTGCACTTGTTCTGTAATTTACTTGCAGAGATATGAGTCCCTCACTTCTATTTTTAATTTCTTTTTGGTTTGGGAAATGTTCTCCTTCGGGAGAATTAAATGGTATCCATTTCTCAATTTGTTTAATATTATTGGATGTTAGCTGTGAGGCTCTAATGATTGAAAAATTATCGGAAATCATAGAATTTCTACTTGCATCGATTCTTCTTATTTTTGGATTTCTTGTTAGTTCTGAGATATCCCTCAATTCATTGGAGTTGATTTTCCTAAGAATTTTTGAGTATTTTCTAAATCCTGAAACTTCTGCTTGACGGAACGCATAAATAGATTGTTTCATATCTCCTACAAAGCAAATTGTTGGCTCCCAATCGGTGTTTGGATTATTACCTTCTTCCTCGAAAATATTTCTGGGCCCCCATAGACGAGAAAGGATTCTCCATTGTTGTGGTGAATTGTCTTGAGCTTCATCAATTATGAAAGCACGATATCTACGTCTTATTTGCCTTAATAGATTGTATCTATTTTCCAAATCTTGGCGTATTTCTCTAATTTTTGAAAAACTAATTTTTTTAGAATCATTTGTTCTCTCCATTTCTTCTAAAGTAGAGAATGCCAGATTGATGTGATTATCCGTCCAAGGTTCAAAATCGCTATTATCTAAAATTTTGATAATTTGAGATGGGTAGAATGTTCTACAAACATTGGGGCATTTATCTAAAAGTAATTCAGAAAGTAATTCAGAAATATCAGAATAATCATGTACTTCAGAACGTCTTTTTATAGCGCTAATTATTCCTTTGAGTCCTTTTAAAATTAGTATGATATCTGTCATATTTGTAATTTCTGAATTTAGGTTATATCCAATAATGGGGGACTTAATTGGAGGTCTTTCTGGTATAGGTTCAGATATATGTGTGATTATTGGGTTTTGGAAATTAGGAGATTTATATGGATCTGAATAATCTAGAATTAATGCTAATTCTGTATGATGGAGAATTCTCTTTCCTATATCTGTCTCACATAATTTTTTTATTGAATTTACGCAATTAATTATTCTATGTTTTATCTTGTCTTTGGTGTTTTTTTGTTTTATTCCTGCCCATGAAGGGATACCAGGTTCCCAATCACCATAATCTGGCAACTTATTGTGGGGGAAGATTGTCAATTTATTACTAAATAGGATATTACTGATTGATAGCATTACTTTACCAATCCACACTAACCTTTCCCATTCATCTTCAGGAGGACCTAAATCGGATAAATCGGTAAGAAAGGAAATTCTAGTTCCTGCTTTCCAACCATTAGGAGCAAAGAAAGTGATTTGCGACCTGATTATTTCGCAATATTCATGAATTTGCGAATATAATTCTTCTGAAAAATATTCAATATCTTGCTTTTCTATTGAATTAGTGATCTTTGAAATAAGTAGTTTGGGATCTAGTTGGCCATTAGAATTTTTGATCTGCCTCTCTGCTTCCTCGATAAATAATGATTTTGAAATAATAGTTTTTAGTAACTTTGTAATACTAGAGAAACTCGAATACTGTGCTGCTATTCTATCTCTTGATTCTAATATTTCCTCGACCAGATTTGGTGGAATTCCAGCATCGATAGCATCGCCAACTCGTGATTTTGAGCTTGAAAGTCTCCAAATTGTATTTATCGCTTGATTATGGATATTATTTCTCTGAAAATCTGAAACTAATTCTGTGCCCAATTTATCATCAAGTAGGCTACGAAAAGGTGTTACTATTTGATTGAAAAACGAATCAATTGTTCCGATTGGTGCATCTTCAATTAACATTAGCAATTGTTCAATAAAACCATGACTCTTTACTCTGAAATCTTCATCATTACCGTCATTCCTAGAAAATGATCCATACTGTATTTCGCTGATTCTTTTTCTCAGACGATCTCTCATCTCATCTGCTGCTAAATTTGTAAAAGTTAGAAGGACTACTTCATTAGGGAGTAATCCTCCCCATTCTTCCAGATTTATTCTATCAGAACCAGCTGAAATCAGGAAGCCTCCATCTAGATTTGATGGTCTTTCGGGTGTTGGAAGAATTCTCGTTGCTCTTTGATCTTCACAAAGATAGTGCTCTATGACCCTTTCAACGACTGTACTGGTCTTACCAGTGCCCGCTCCTGCATCAATTGCAATATGAGAGTCAAGATTTAGGGCTAATCTTTGTGCTACATTTAATGTCATAATTTTTCACCTACCATAGCAACTGGACAGATAGATGAAACTTTACAGAATTTACATGCTTCTTCTGATGGTGTCGGGTGAACTCTTCCCTCTAAAGCACCGGCTGCAGATTTTAGAATTAGTGATATTCTACTTTCTAGCCATTGACGAAATTGGTATTTTGATTTTAGAATATTGGTAGTCTTGCCAATTGAATACTTTGGAATTTCCTGTAAAAATTCAGGATGAATTTCGACAAAATGTTCTGTATTATGGCCCAAAACAGAGATTCCAGCTCCAATTACCAAATCACCCGGATGAGTTAATTCCCAAATTCTAGAATATATGGCCAATTGAATTTCTTCTTGAAGTCCTTGTTTATGTCTTTCGATAGGATTTTTATCTGATGTTTTCAGCTCTCTGATAATTATTTTTCTTCTGGGTTTCCAATCCGAATTACTAATATTAATTGGTGCAATAGTAGTAGATCCTTCAGTATCAATTATTTGTTTACCATTATCAAACGGTACTAAATCTACTCTATCTATCATCCCACTAATCTTAATTGGATGAATATTAGTTTTTTCTTCCAAAAATTCTTTTGTTAAATCTAGCATTACATTAGATTTATTGTTTTTTAGAATGTTCCATTCAATTGCTATTGGGATTGAGTATGAGAGTTTTCTCTCGGCTTCAATTATGCTACCAATCCTACCACCAGGATTAATTGAAATGGGATTAGAAAGCCACTCTGTCCATTCATTCTTTTTTAAACCGGTCAATCGACGCAATCTATTTATTGAAACTGCGTCTGTTCTTTCGAGCCATGGTGCTAATGAATCCAGATCTTCTAAAGCAAATTGGAATAATTCTGATTGATTAATTTCGCTGGAATAAATGTTTGCTGGGAAAATAGATTCTTCAATTTCAGATATTGACCTTTCGCCCCCCTCTTTCAGACCTAATACTCTTGAAAGTAATTTATGGTGGATTTTATGTAGTAAATTACCATGAGTTCTCGGGTCTAAGTCTTCTTTCTGTTTCTCTTCTTCATTTGCATTTAAAGCAGAAGATAGCCAGCCCCTTCGAGGGCATATTATCCATTCCAGTAACCTACTTGCTGACCAAATTTCGATATTTTGTTCGGGTTTTTCTGATAGGCCGTTTCTAGTATCAAATGCAAAAGAGTTCGTTGGTTCTTTCATACCACCTTTGAATCTATTATTGATATCATCTTGTAATTCTCTGTCATGAGGTATTGTGATTGATAGTGGATTAATTGGTATTTCGAATGGTTTTTCCATTTCTGATATAGATTTACCATCATTTTTTCTATTTTCTCTAGGTAGTGTAAATAATTTCTCTTCTGATTGATCTATACGTTTTACTTTGTCTAAATTTAGTTGATTTATGTATTCTTGAATGGGTGCTGCTAAGGGAATTGAGTTGTCATCACTAGGATCTAGAATTACTAATCCCTTTCTTGCTGAATTGAAAATATGAAATAGATTATGACGAGCATCACGAATGAGTGAATCAGGTCTCATAATTCCTAATTCATGCCGTTTATCTTCTCCTAAAAAGGCGATTTTGGGAATTGTTAGATTCCAAGAATTGCTTGAAGTATTAGATAAAATTACAAAATCTGAATTACATCCTAATGCTTCTTGTGGGGATAAAATTCGTAAATTTTCCGTGTATGGAGTTTTGTTGTTAGGTAAATCTATATTTCTTATTAATTCAGAAAATTCCTCAACCCACTCTAGGCCATTGTTAGGAATTGAATGATTTAATTTTGTCTGGATTTTTCTCAAAGTTCTATACTCTTTTAATATTGCTTGAATGACTCCAATTTCTAAGACTTGTAAATCTTCGAATTTGGACACTTCGTATTCTATATTAATCTGAGAGAGAATATATTTCATCCAATCATCTCCATTATTAGTAAAACTGGGATGAGGTAAATTTACTCCTGAAATACATCCTTTCCAAAATTCTTTATTTTCTAGGATATCTCTATCCTCTTTAGAAAGAAGTGCCTGGTTTGTTTTTGCCAGACATAGCAGCCACCATTGTGTAGATTCTTTTTCAAATGCCTTTCTGGAGTCGGATGGAGTTCTACATAGCGTTTCTAGCCATCTCAATAATGATCCAGGTCCGCCCAATAAATGATTATTTCTAGCGGATTGAGTTAAAATTTCGATACTTGGGATTGGATTAATCTCTGGATTTGAGGGGTGTTTGATAGTTGTTGAATCTATTATTGATATTGTTTTTTGTAATGCCAATAATTTCAAAGTTTCTAGTGAGAATGAATTATTACCGTGGCAAAAATTTGCTATAAAAGATAGCCAATATCCTACAGGATGATGTTTAACAGTGGTGTTGTTATTTCTAAGCTGAATTCCAAGTTGTTTCAAATTTCTGGACCATTTTGTTCTATTCTCCTCTAATTTAGGATCTATAATCAAAAATGATGAGTTTGGATTATTAGATTGAATTTCTAATACTTGACTGAGAGAATTTTCGAATATATGATTTTCATGATTAATTTTTTTTATGATTAAAGCACTTGAATTTGAATCAAAATTGTTTTTTGGTTTATGATTAGGGACCCATGTTGGAAGAAGTTTTTGATCTGTTATAGGAAATTGATCAAGTAGAAGAATTCCGTGGTAGCCTAATCTAAAATTGCCGGGATATGCTAATTGGTGAATGGGTTTATGTCTAGAAATTTCGATTAGCATATTACATCTAGAAGTTGATATTACTGGGCTGTGGTTTAGCATAATTATTCCATCAATATCTCTCAAACTAAATGGTGCTTCGTCTGATGACTTTAGTCTCCTAGTGATTCTTGAAGAAACATTGTCCGGATGGGTTGAATTAAGATTTAATTCTAATTTATCTATTATTTTTTTGAAGGAATCAATTCCAAAACTATTCCAAGATGATATTTTATCTTCTTTTGATAGTTCAGTGTATAATTTGGATAATGATTTGGTTTTATTTCTACTCCATGGTATGCTGGCAATTGGATTAAGAATGGGGAATTCTAATCTTTCAGAAGCTAATGAGCATTCTGTATTTAGAATTGAGTTCCATCCCCCGTTGAGGGGCAATATTCTCGGTAGCCTAAAATCCTCAATCAAAGTAAATTCTAGAGATTTAATTGTGTGATGAAGATTTCTATCGATAACTAAGCCTTTGTCTGAAAGTTGAAGGATGGATTCTTTTCTTGCTTCTTCACTGGAATAAATTATTAGAATCTTGGGCGGGCCACCTTGAGATATTGAAGTTAAATCTCTAGACTGTAAAGATAAGTGAAGCGATAGCCAGTCAGGCATAGGTCCTGGAATTACTTCCTCGTTAGTAATTTGATACTTCTCTGACATCATACTGACTCCCTGAGCGTAATCCATTATTGGCTAGGTTAATTAACCCAATGGTAAATAATAACAAATTCAATTACGTCTATTAGTAATTACAGCCGCTATTACTATTGAAAGATAAATAAAAATGGAAGGGAAGGATAATGATTGATTATTATTAATTTCATCCGAGCTCCAATCAAAGATTAAAATCGCTATTAAATCATCTCCATCCCAAATATTAGGTAATTGTATAGAAATATTACCGGAAAAACTGGTTAATTCAAAAGCTTCGTGCAAAACATTGGAGTAATTTTCCTTTCCATTAGCTCCATCTGGATAATTTATTGATTCTTCTATTATCATTATCCAAGGAGTGATGTTGATTGTAGATTTAACATCAATAACATTTTCTGACTCGTTATCTTCAATTAAATGACATTGTTCAGTGCAGTGAATATTAAGTTTTGAAGTGTCCCAGTAAAATTTTCTACTATTATTTTGGTCTATTGAAAAATCTCCTATTGAAAACGAAATTTCTCCATTTAATTGATTGGATGATTGGATTGCCATTGAAGTAGAATAATCGGTATTTAGGCTGCTGGATTTTGTAGTTGTACCTAAATGCATTCTTTCTCCATCAAAAACAGTAGTAGGGGCCACTCTAGAAGATGTTAAACCATATTCAGATGATATTCTGACTGATGAATTTCCATATAGTGACTCCCATCTATAATCTGTTTGTTGACTACCAAATGGATCTCTGACTTCAAATTTATATCTATGATAATTTATTTTCTTAACATTTGAGTTTGCTGTTATTTCATCTACAATAGATTCAGTAATTACACAATTTTCACACCAGGTAGCAGTATAAGTCTCAATTATTTGAGGTAAATCAGATACCTCAGATTGTACTGATTTTATAGAAGAGTTGTTAGAAAGAGGGATTGTTAGGCCGCCTATGGTGCCACCTATTTGTCCATCTCTAGCATCTTCCCAAAGTGATTGGCTGGCAGCTGTAGCTTGTATAGGAATTAGTAATAGAGATACTAATAACACGGATAGCAGTTTTTTCACAGTTGTCCGAGGGGAATTGATTATTGAATTCTTAGGTACTATTGTGACATTTCGAAAGCAGAAATGGTCCTTTCAATATCTTCATTGGTAATATGTAAATGAGTAACTAATCTAATTGAGTTTTCATCTATTGAAAGTGCATCAATTCCTAGCTCTGAAAGTTTTTCAATTAATTCTGATGATTTGTCAGAAATGCATTTTACATAAACCATGTTTGTTTGGATTTGGTTCAAATCAACAGAATATTTAGTCATTGAGTCTATTGCTTCACCTAACATAAATGCTCTTTCATGGTCCTTACTGAGTCTTTCGATATTATTGTCTAGTGCAAAAAGTCCTGCTGCTGCAATAACGCCTACTTGTCTCATACCACCTCCAAACATTTTTCTCCATCTAAATGCCTTGTTAATCATTTTATTTGATCCTACGAGTACACTACCTATTGGGGCTCCTAGGCCCTTGCTAAGACAAATTGAAACTGAATCAAAATTCTCCGAAATTCTTGATACATCTAAGCCGGTTGCAATCGAAGAATTAAATATCCTTGCCCCATCAATATGAGATTTGCAACCATTTTTCTTTGCTATTGAGGCGATTGAGTCAATTATTTCAATGGGATAGCATGTACCTCCGCCTCTATTGGTTGAGTTTTCAATACAGACTAGTGATCCATTAGGATAGTGCCCTAGGCTACCATCT
>Ga0209404_10000366_pt1 | contig 35532 bp, 25 predicted proteins | sample TroAtlMetagenome_2_FD_187447 | JGI IMG/M metagenome (GOLD analysis project Ga0209404, IMG submission 187447) | Marine eukaryotic phytoplankton communities from Atlantic Ocean - Tropical Atlantic ANT8 Metagenome (SPAdes) (version 2) | ecosystem: Environmental > Aquatic > Marine > Oceanic...
GCCTTACACCTCGGTGACTTATGGGCGAGGATGTCAGGAGCGTAATCATCGTTGGTTCGGGACCCGCGGGATACACTGCGGGACTATACACTGCTAGAGCGCTGCTGAACCCGTTGATGTTCGCCGGCTACATGTCAGGAGGGCAACTAATGCTAACTTCGGACGTGGAGAACTTTCCTGGATACCCTAAGGGAATTGGTGGCCCTGAGATGATGATCGATATGAGGGAGCAAGCCGAAAGATTTGGTCTAGAAGTCCAAGACAAGAACGTGGAAAGGGTGGATCTCTCTCAACGTCCCTTTGGAGTATGGGTGGAGGGCGAGGAGTTCAGGGCGGAATCTCTGATAATTTGCACCGGGGCAGAAGCAATTTGGCTTGGGGCGGAGGGCGAGGAGGAACAGAAGGGTCGAGGAATCTCGACATGCGCCACTTGTGACGGAGCTTTCTTCCGAGACGAGGAGATCATTGTCGTTGGAGGAGGGGATTCGGCAATGGAGGAGGCGATTTTCCTGACTAGGTTTGCTAGCAAGGTTACTGTAATACACAGAAGGGAAGTTTTCAAGGCTTCAAAGGTGATGTATGAAAGGGCTGCTGAGCACCCTAAAATAGAGATCAAGACGTTCAGACAGGTGAAAAAATGGATTGCGGGCGATCAGGGCCTTACCGGTGCGGTTCTAGAGGACCCACGTGATGGTTCTGAGGAAGAGATTATTTGCGCTGGCGCATTTATCGCAATAGGGCACAAGCCAATTACCAGTTTCCTGGAGAGTCAGTTGGAAACTGACTCAGAGGGATACATCGTTCACATGGAGAATACAATGACGGCAGTCCCTGGAGTATTTGCGGCGGGAGATGTTGTCGACAAAAGATATCGGCAAGCAATTACTGCTGCTGGAATGGGATGCCAGGCCGCGATAGACGCAGAAAAGTGGTTGGAAGAGCAAGATTGAGGACCGAAGGTACCTTGATTGGACGCCCTTTCACGATAACAATGTCAGACTACCTGAGCCAGGATCAAAGGGAGAGGTACGCAAGGCACCTCGTTCTCCCGGGAGTGGGGGAAGAAGGCCAGGAGAAATTGCTCAGATCATCGGTTCTGGTGGTGGGGGCCGGAGGACTTGGCTCTCCAGCATTGATGTATTTGGCTGCAGCCGGGGTCGGCAGGATTGGCATTATCGACAATGACACGGTCAGTTCATCCAATTTACAGAGGCAAATCATCCACAATGTTTCTTGGGTTGGCAAATCAAAGGTCGAGTCTGCTTCGAACTGGATCAAGGGGCTTAATTCCGATATTGATGTGATTGGTATCGACGATAGACTAACCCAAGGGAATTCATTGAAAATTTTGGATGATTATGATGTAATTATCGATGGGACGGACAATTTCCAATCTCGATATCTGATTGGGGACGTCTGTGAGATCCTGGGTAAACCTTGGATTTTCGGCAGCATACATAGATTCGAAGGGCAAGTCTCCACATTCAACCTCGACGGTGGGCCAAATTATCGCGACCTGTTTCCCGTCCCTCCGCCTCCAGAACTGGCACCGAATTGCTCTGAGGCTGGTGTATTGGGCGTACTACCTGGAATCGTTGGAACAATTCAGGCCTCAGAGGCACTCAAAGTAATCCTAGGCATTGGAGAAAATCTAAGCGGAAAGCTGCTAGCAATTGATGCTTTGACGATGGAAATGAGAACACTATCATTTTCGGAAAATCCAGAAAGGAAGAGGGTTACAAGGCTGGGTGATACTGTGAGCAGAGATTTTGAAGAAATTGATGCGAAGGATCTTTTCGAACGGAGAAAGGATGGTTGGAAGCCATTCCTCCTTGATGTTAGAAGGGCACATGAGGAGGCTATTGCTTCGATTGAAGGCACGGATTCCAGAATTATGCATCTTGAGATTCCTACTAGATTATCTGAGTTGCCAACGGGAAATGACATCGTTGTATACTGCCGAAGTGGCCAAAGATCGGCCGCTGTGGCTAGATTCATCATAGAGTCTGATTTGGAAATTGGACGTGTTTTCAACTTGACTGGGGGCATTCTCTCTTGGTCTGACAATGTAGATCCAAGAATAGTCAAATACTAATGTGGTATTTTTATTTGCAATACACTGTTTTAATGTGGTAATTTATCACTTTTCTACTAATTTTACTAAAATCTTAGAAATAATGTGGTATTTTTACTTGTAATAGACGGTTTTAATGTGGTTAAATTATGAGAATATTGAGATTATTCAACGGAAATACCACATTAAACAATTAATTGTGGTGAAATTGCTAGAAACATGGCCAATATTGTTGTACTATACCTGCTCGGGCGAACATGGTTTTGGCGAGAATAGGGATTTGGAAGTGTCCCGAATGCAGCCTTCACCAGATCTGGAAAACTAGGTCCAATAATGCGAATAAATTGGACAGGAAGTGCTCAGAATGCGACAAGAGGGTCAGGACTACACTCGATAGATCATCCTCTGGCAAGGGGAGAACAAGGAGTGTAGAGATATGGGAAAGAGATCCGCGTTCCAAGATTGGGGAGCTCGAAGAGGAGGTGGCAAGAAGAAACGCTGGTTTTTCTGCAGAAGAAGAAACGGCAATTAACCCATCTTCTGATGATGACCCCCAATCTCTATTGCCGAAGATTTGGGGGTCTGGTTGGAAGCCCGAAATTCCATTAGAATTCCCCCAGAGAGTTTCTTCTGGACGTGTTAGGGAGGAGTTGTTGGAATTCATTGCGGAAAGACACGATGGGCATTTGGATACGGTTTCTGACTGCTGGGCCAATCTGAAGATTCCAAATTACCTTGACGGGGGGAGTTTTCACGGATTCGCGGAATTGCTGGTTTCTGAATTAGAAATAAGGTTGTCAGAAAGGCTCCTTGGCCCAAATCTCTCATCTTTGGGCAAAACCGAAATCATTCCTAGAAGAACAGGCGAGGTTTTCCTAGAAAGGAGGATGGAGAGATTCCTGATCGATGTTACGCTTTGCCTTAGGAGAATTGCCCATTACCACTCAATAACAGTGGAAGATAGGTTGCAATGGCAGAGATGGATGATTAGAACGAGATTGGTTGATGAACAGTTGAAGGATCTATTCACATCTGGGTTGCCTACTCCAGATGGCGGTACTTTCGGGGGAAAGGGTTTCAGATCAACTTGGCAAGAAGGAGTAGCGGCTTGTGCTAGTGCAATGAATAGGGCGATTGATCTTCCCGAGGGAGAGCGTCAAAATGCAGACGTGGTCGCACCGATGATTCGGGATATGGGGCTTGCTCTAGCCATGGGGCAGACTCCGATTGAAGTTCTTGCAGCTCAAATGGGGAAGGCGGAGTCATACATGGATGGGGGTATCGAGGGAAGCGGGGGGCGTGACCTACACATTGGCAATTGGGAGAAGAGGGTACTGCCTCCAACAGCGCCCCTTCCAATAGCAAGTGCAACAACAACTGGCGTGGCATTGGCTAAAAACAACTCGGTGTGAAGAGGTTTCATCTAGCGCCGGTTGGAGAGGGTTGTAGCAGCAGTGGAGAGTTCTGGGAAGCGATGAATTTCGCTGGAGTACGCGGACTTCCAATTTGCTTTATGATTCAGAATAATCAGATTGCTCTAGACACGTTCAATTCAGCACAATCCGGAGCAGAGACTTTCGGTGACAAGGGGCACGCGATGGGGATCCCCGCATGGACCATTGATGGATCTGATCCCGGGATGTTCTACGCATCCTCGGCAGTAGCTAGAGAGTTCGCCATGGCAGGTTGTGGGGCCACTCTGATTCACGTTGAAACAATGAGGGGTTGTGGTCATGCACATCATCACGACGACCTGTATCTCGGATCTTCAAGTGGGAATCCTCCGGGTTACGTTGATCGGGATTTGCTGCGATACTGGTCCGAGAAGGACCCCCTGCCAAACCACAGAGAATTACTAATCAAATTAGGGGTGGGGGAACAGATGCTGAATCGAATACTGCAGGAAGAAGAGGAGGGTATCGATGCAGCCAGGAATGAATTGGAGGGAATGGATTGGCCCGAGGGTAATTCGGTAGTAAGGGGGGTGACCTCACTGTTTGATGCCACAAGTCATGAGCATCAACTAAGCAGAATCGATCGAGAGGGCGATGCCCTAGAAGCGACTCTAAAATCTGGAGAATACGGGATCGAGTTCTCAGATGCTCCAAACTCATGGACATTCAGTAGATCGATACAGAATGCGATGGCGACTCTGGCGGAACAATTCGGGGAACGGATGTTATTCATGGGAGAAGATATGGAAGTCGCTGGAGCTTTCGGAATGAATCTGGGGCTGAAGACGAAGGGGCACCAAGCGAAGCTACTCGATATGCCACTATCCGAGGCGATAATCATTCATTCCGCAACAGGGGCTGCCTTAGGGGGAATGCGCCCCCTAGCAGAAATTCAGTTCGGTGGTTTTGCTTCACTGGCAATGAATCCGCTGGTAAACAATGCAGCTCAACTAAGATGGAGGTGGGGTGCTGAAGTGCCTCTAACTGTCAGAATCCCGCTCGGTGCAAAGACCCGAAGTGGGCCTTTCCACGCAAATATGATTGAGTCGTGGCTGACAAATGACCCGGGTCTGGTTATCGTCTCTCCAAGTAATCCACAAGATGCCTATGATCTACTGATCGAGTCGCATCATCTTCCTGATCCGGTGGTTTTCCTTGAGCACATCGGACTATACGGACTAAGGGGCGGGATGACTGGCTGGGGCAAGTCAATCAACCAAGTCGTAGACACGGGATCGGTCGAGAAGAGGCTTGAAAGTGGCAATAGTTCCATTGGATCTGCTAGAATAGTTCGTGGGGGGGAAGACATCACAATTGTCACATGGGGGGCTATGGTACATGTTGCCCTTGATGCGGCTAGAGAGGCTTCCAAAAAGGGAACCGAAGTTGAGGTAGTGGATCTTAGAACACTTGTTCCGTTTGATTCCGAGACCTGCATCAATTCGGTATTGAGGACAGGGCGCCTGATCGTTCTGCAAGAGTCGCAATGGACGGGGGGCTTCGGGCACACTGTATCAAGCAGAATTGTTGAAGAATCGTTCTGGAGGATGGAGTCCCCCCCAATTGTAATCGGGGCCTTGGATACGCCAGTCCCATTTTCACCCACTCTGGAGGATCACACCATTCCCAGCGTAGGAGTAGTTGTCAGGCATATTGAGAGGGCATGCACTTGATGAGATTGCGTAGCAGACTTAGCAAAGAGTAATTTGTGAAATGTTTCGGGGAAGGGACATGGATGGGACATTAGTGGACGTTCTGTTCGTTCTTTCTGGTTTCGCACTACTAATGGGAGGTGGAGAAGCATTGGTCCAAGGGGCGACCAGGATTTCACAGAGCCTTAGTGTCTCCCCCCTGGTTGTTGGGTTCACAGTAGTAGCTGTGGGGACTTCGTTGCCTGAGTTGGCTGTCGCAATAGAGGCTATTGGAAATGATGCCCCCGACATAGCAATTGGGGGAGTACTCGGATCCAATGTTGCCAATGTTATGCTTGTACTCGGAACGGCAGCATTGCTAGGTGCGAAGTCCGAAGGAGGAGAGGGCGTTAGGAGAGATTCTGTAGCAGTAATAGTGGCTACTTCTTTCATGGCTATTTTCGTATTTGGGGGCGAGGTACCCCTATCCGGCGGTGTTGTTATGCTATCTTGTCTGATCGCGTACTATTACTACACATATTCGAAAGCAATAGCTGGAGATGATGAGTATGAGTTCGAAGAATCTTGGCTTCCAAGGAAAATGTCTGTCGCAATACCAACTTGCATAATTGGAGGGGCTATGATATGGTTTGGAGCAATACTGTTGGTAGATGGATCGACAAACATTGCAGAGACATTCGGTGTCTCGGAGGCTGTGATAGGTCTGACAATTGTTGCTCTAGGGACATCATTGCCAGAGCTTGCTGTAACGGTGGTTGCAGGTCTTCGGGGCCAAGGAGGAGTGGCCGTAGGAAACGTTCTCGGATCCAATGTAATGAATATCATGGGGATAATTGGCATTGCCAGCATTTTCGGCGGTGGAATTGAAGTCGATAGCGAATTCACTAGAGACATCATGGTAGTTATCGCTACTTCAGGTTTCGTGGTTATTGCATTTCTTAGGGGGAAGGACTTCTCAAGAGCTGTTGGTTCGTTGATGATTCTCACCTATCTTTCTTACATGACTTATCTCAGCGGATTACTAGACGGATTGGTATAGCACTATTACGAAGCTGGGTAACGGGACTCCATGGGGTTGCCCCGCATTGAGTGCGTAATCCTTGCTGCTGGTTCTAGCATTAGACTAGGGAGAGACAAAGCGCTAATTCGCATTGGAAACAGCACCCTAGTAGGATGGTTGTCAGACAGGATTTCCAACATGGGAGTCGATGTCACCGTAGTGGCAAACAAGACTAACATTGCAGAGATTTACGCCAAACTTCCCGAATCTAATGTGATTGAGAATACAGATCCTCAGAAAGGAAGGACGGGTTCCCTTAAGGTTGGAATATCGAGTATTGATTTCTCAAGGGGCCACAACTACAGATTGCTGGTAGTGCCGGTAGATAGGCCTGGTTTCTCAGATTCCACACTCGAACGACTAATCGACTCGGAAGAGAGTTGCTGTCCAATGCGAGATGGGAGGGGGGGACACCCTCTGCTATTATCGCCTGAGGACGTTGAAAGGGTAAGGGTTAGTCCTGAGGATTCGCCTCTGAAGGAAATCGTTGACCCTATCAGATTCGAAGTTATTGACGAGGCCCTGCACCTGAACATTGACACTCCATCAGATATTGAGGATTTGGAGCATAAATTAGATTCAATTGTTGAAGAAAATTGAAAAGTGCAATTTCAACCCAGAGCCGTGAATCCTGAAGAGTTGCTCGATGGTTTCAGCCCTATTGAGCAGGCTTTGATGGCAGGTATGTTCACCTGGTTCATGACCGCAGCAGGAGCAGGACTGGTATTTTTCTTTCACGAAATAAACAGAAAGGCGCTCGATGGAATGCTGGGTTTCGCTGCAGGGGTGATGATTGCAGCGAGCTGCTTCGGTCTTCTAAGTCCAGCAATCGATCAAACAGATGGAGAAGGACTTTCGAAGGTACTTCCAGCAGCATTCGGATTCATAATGGGTGGCGTATGCATGAGGGTGATAGATGCATACCTCCCTCACCTCCACCCCGGAGCTCCCCCGGAAGAAACTGAAGGGGTAAAGACCAGCTGGCATAGAAGCAAGCTTCTGATTTCAGCAATTACACTGCACAACGTACCCGAAGGACTGGCAGTAGGGGTTGCCTTTGGGGCTGCTTCAACTGGTGATGGACTAGGAGCAGCAATTGCATTGTCGATTGGAATAGGGATTCAGAACTTCCCTGAAGGGGCTGCAGTCTCAGTTCCACTAAGGAGAGAGGGTTTGACGAAGAAAGAGAGTTTCTGGTGGGGCCAATTATCTGCAATGGTGGAGCCAATTGCAGCCGTATTGGGTGCGGCGACCATAGTTTACGTCGACCCGCTTCTTCCCTATGCTCTTGCATTCGCTGCTGGTGCTATGATTTTCGTAGTAGTCGAAGAGCTGGTACCTGAGGCCCATAGAGGAAAAAATGGGGACATTGCAACAATGGGAGTAATGATTGGTTTCACCATCATGATGATGCTGGATGTGGCATTGGGCTAGCAATAGTAAGTCCAAAGGCTGAGTGCCCGGTCAGGCAGTTGTGAGCATTGCCGTTTTGTCTTGGGCACTAGAGAGGTTGAGACGTGGCGAGAGGGTCGCAATTGGATCAGTAATCGAGGCGCAGGGCAGCGTTCCTGGAAAGCCGGGTGCGAGGCTCGCAATCAGTTCATCTGGAACTAGGGTCGGGACTGTGGGCGGTGCTGGACTTGAGATGAGGGTGAGTCAAAAGTTGGAAGAAATGCTAGCTTCAGAGTATGGTTCGAATAGGAAGAAAGGCGGTTCGGTGGAGGTTTTCTTGTTGCACAAAGATGGGAAGGGAAAAGAAGTGACAGCCTTGGACAGCCTATGCGGGGGGCGCGTGACTGTGTCGATGGAAGTGATTGATCCTAGGCCTCACATCTTGATTGCAGGAGGGGGGCATGTTGGTTTCGCCATAGCAAGGGTTTGTGATAATCTGGATTGGTCATACAGTGTTTTAGACATCAGGGAGGATTACAGTAATTCTAAACGATTCCCTAATGCTGAGGGAGTAATATGTTGCTCAGTAGGCGAGTTTCTTGATCAAGAGAATGTAGAGTCTCTTCGAAGGTTCTCCGACATTCTCCTTCTGAGTCATGACTGGGGGGTCGATGAGGACTTACTGGTTGGCCTACTTAGAATCTTAGGCGATACTAAGAGGCCCAGGATTGGTGCCATTGGTTCAAAGAAGAAGTGGTCGGAATTCGAAAGGTCCGGGATTGAAAATGGGATCGAAAAGAGGGCCTTAGAATCTGTTAGGTGCCCCATTGGCTTGGAAATAGGCGCAGACTCGCCGGAAGAGATTGCAATAGCCGTTTGCGCAGAAGTTCTTTCATTGGAGAGAGCAATCAACCCGACCTAAGTATGAAATTCATGGTCAATTGCGAGGAACTGTGAAGACAGTCCCTGCCCTCATTGCCATACTGATGCTATCGGCACCCATGGTGGGGTGCCTTGGCGGGAAGGAGGAAGGAGTTGAGACAGAAACCGAGGTCATCGAAGGATTCGGTTCCTTTAGCGTCGTTGCGCCAGTTGACACGGGAATCAACGTATATCACGATCACTTCTCCATGAACGAGTCTTACCCACAATGGCTTCTTGATCAACTAGGGGTTAACATGGTCTGCAATATCACCAATAATGGAACATGGCAAGAGAGGTATGAGGCAGATAGGGAGAGTTGCTGGGACATCATAGAATCTGGAGATATTGTTTGGTTTAGAGGGACCCGGATAATCGGGACCACGCCCGATGACGATACCGACATACCAATTTTGGATGACCCCAGCGACGGGCATGGAACCGCGGTTACCGGGTCTGTACTCAACGCAAATCCTGATGCGGTAATTTTCTTCGTAGAGGGATTCAGCGATGCGGCAGTTCTAGCAGCGGCGAACCAACCATTGGTCGACATTATTACAACAAGTTTCGGTCCGATCCTCTCTATCCCAGTGCCAGGGATTGAGGATGCAACCAAAGTGGCTGTGGTTCAAGAAAAGAAGATTCACACTGGGGCCGCTGACAACTCCCCTTCTCCGGCTATCCAAGACTCCACTGCAGGCCCGCCCTGGAGCATCGGAATCTCCGGCTACGCAGAGGAGGATGATGATCAGAAGGAGACGATGAGCGGCTCATATCCGGACATCGCGGCAGACTGGACCCAGTTCTTACCCAATCACGATGACATAGACGGCTACCATTGGACGTCTGGGACTTCTTTTGCCACCCCTAGGACTGCCGGACTCCTCTCGGAGGTCCTAGAGAGTCTGAGACTCGAATTTGGGGATCTGTCTGCTGGAGCAGATCCCGATGCGAGGATGGGTTTTATCGTAAACGGAACAAATTTTTCATTGACGAATGATGATCTACGGGATGCGTTGAATCTCTCCGCTTGGTATCCTTCATTCTCAACTTGGGACCCCCTATCAGGGACAACTCCGGTGTCTCCAGTAGCTCCATGCACACAAGTTGGCTGGGGCGTTGTAAACGAGAGTAATGTAAAGCCGATTATTGAGCATCTAAATGGAAGCAATACGATGCCCCAGAGGCCATTTGATGTCGAGATTTGTATGGAGTCGAATCAGGATATCAGAGAAGCATACTGGAACTAGGTTGAAAGTTAAATAGAAAAAAGGACTTGCAAAGACATGAGGAAGGTTCTGCTCAGGTGGAAGGTTTCCTCCCTAAGTGGAATTGACGAGATCGATACTCTGATGGATATCTGTGAAAGAATAGAGGTTCTTGGACACCTCTCAACAGAATCCGATGGAGTTACCCAACTAGTCGAATTAAGAATAAATGAGGGGCATGATCTGTCGGAAATCTCAGGATTAGAGAGCTTTGAGGTTTTAGAGAAGCATGAAGAAGACGAAAGCGGCGTTCTTGTCAGTATTCGTTGCACTCACCCTCTGGCATTATCTGCAGTTGAGTTGTCGAACATCTATGTCTATCCCCCATATGGAATTGACTCGAAAACTGGGTTGGAGTTCAGAATCTTCGGAATTTCGGACTCGATACGTAGTTTCTTGGAATTCGTCAGAACTGTGATGCCGCCCGATACCATAAGCGTCCAGACAATAAAGAACGGATCTGGGAAGGACTATGATTTTCTAACGGAAAAGCAGAGGGAGGTTCTAGAGCTAGCCGTTCGTAGGGGCTACTACGAAGAGGGTTCGGAAGTTACTCTGAAGCAACTAGCGGATCAGTTGGGAATAGCTAGAAGCACCATCGGTGAGCACCTAAAAAGAGCCGAGTCAGAGGTCGTAAAGAAGGCCGTCAATGATTTCAACTAGGCAATGAAAGTAACCGAATGCTCAAAGGATGGACTCGATTGGTCATAATGTGGTGCAGTTCCGACTCCCGATGCTCCCCCATCCCGATGAGGTCGAGTGGAATGCCGTCGTGAACGGAGAAGAGGCTTCAATTTTCATTGAAAGCAATGCAATTCTGCTTGACGTACTTAGAGATAGGATAGGGAGTCTGGGTACCAAGCGTGGATGCGACATGGGGACTTGTGGATGCTGTTCAGTTCTCATCGATGGAGAGCCTAGGCTGTCCTGCCTAACCCTAGCAGTCGAAGTGAATGGTGCAGCAATTACCACGGTTGAAGGATTGGCTGATGGGCATCATCTACACCCAATTCAGCAGACATTCGCAGAATTTGGAGGCAGTCAGTGCGGATTTTGCACGCCTGGATTTCTAGTTGTGATTTCGGCTCTACTTTCGGACAATCCCCAACCCGATGAAGAGGAGATCAAGGGTGCAATTGAAGGGAATCTTTGCCGTTGTACTGGTTTCCAGCAGATTGTAGACTCGGTTAAAGCGGCATCTGATATCCTTGTCTCGGGAGATGGTGTTGAAGACTCAACAAGCCCCAAGAGCGACCCGCATCCAGGATTTGGTGGGAAATAGTATGTCCAAGAAAGAGAGGGATGAGGAATCCTCAGAGGGTGATGATGAGATTATCGGATACCGGCAACAACCGGGAAAACTCCCGTTTTCCAGACCTGGTTCCGGTGGAAAGAACAGATTCTCTGAGTCGACTAATCCAGAAATGATTCCTAGTTCACAGGGTGGGTCCTTGAAGCAACCCTGGGGCCCGCACAGGCATGACGAATTAGTGAGTGGCCAGATTATTGGAAAACCGACTGCATTAGTGGACAGTTCTTGGAAAGTAACTGGTCAGGCTCATTACGGGGACGATGTGCGTCTCGCGGGGGAGCTCATTGGAAGGATTGTCCGCTCCCCTCACCATTATGCGAGGGTACTCTCGATAGACTGCTCCAAAGCGCTTGAGTTGCCTGGGGTGATTGCAATTGCAACGGGGGATGACGCAAAGAACCGATTTGGAGTACTCCCCGTCACAAAAGATGAGCATGCAATGGCAGTCGAGAAAGTTCGCCATGCTGGTGATCTGGTCGCTTGCGTGGCTGCAGTCGACGAGTCAACTGCTAGAGAGGCAGAAAGACTGATAGAAGTGGAATACGAGATTCTGGAGCCGATTCATGACATGCGCAAGGGCCTTGAGGACAGTGAAGAGCCGATTCATGATCGTGGCAACTACCACATCGGAGAGTCAAACATACAGAAGAGGGTGTTCCAAGAGTTTGGGGACATTGACGGGATGTCTCAAACCTCAGTCGCTAGTCACAAGAAAAATTGGTTATTCGCAGGAGTGAATCATGGTTTCACGGAGCCACATGCAGTTGTTGCTAATTGGGACCCATCCGGAAGGCTGACCCTGTACACGCCACAACAAGTTCCACACTACCTTCACAGAGCACTGGCTGACGTTTTGGAAATACCAATGCACCAGATCAATGTGCATAGAACATTTGTTGGGGGTGGTTTCGGAGGAAAGTCGGATCCATTTCCTCATGAGATGTGCGCAGCAATTCTTGCGAGGAAATCGGGCAGACCTGTGAGGATAACTTTCGATAGAGAGGAGGTCTACTGGGTCAACAGGGGTCGCCACCCTTCCAGGATTGAGATGAACCTGCATGCTGACAAGGAAGGCAGGATTTGTGGGATTGAGACTGATGCGCTAATTGACGGTGGGGCATTTGCCTCTTTCGGACACGTTACCACTTACTACAATGGAGTCCTCCACACGGCACCATACGAGATTGGTGCTTTCCACTATACTGGAGCCAGGGTGTGGACGAATAAACCGGCCAGTGGCGCCATGAGAGGGCATGGAGCGGTAAACTCTAGATGTGCAGTAGAAGTAGGTCTAGATGATCTAGCCGAGAATCTTGGGGTTGACCCGATAACTCTCCGTCTGGCAAATCTACTGCCTCCACACTCAGCGACAATTACTGGATTTAGGGTAACCAGTATTGGCATGAGGGAGTGTCTGGAGAGGGTCAAGAAAGAGAGTGGCTGGGACGAGAAATTCAGAAAGCTACCTTTGGGCAAGGGAATTGGAATTGGATGTGGTTTCTTCATCTCAGGGAGTGGCTTACCCATACACTGGGACCCCAATAAATTCCCACATGCAACTGTCCATCTGAAAGTAGACATGGACGGAGGGGTAACGGTACATACTGGTGCTGCAGACATTGGCCAGGGTTCAGATACAGTTGTTGCTCAATCGGTTGCCGAGGTATTGGGATTACCTCTTGACATGATTCGGGTAAGGTCTAGAGATTCGGACACTTCTCCCGTTGATCTAGGGTCATACTCCTCAAGAGTCACGTTCATGAATGCCAATGCCGCGATCTCAGCAGCAATGCAGATCAGGGACGAATTGCTTGATGCAACGGTGGAGATTACAGGTGCGGAAAGGAAGGGCCTGGTGATTGGGGATCGTCGAATCTTCCTGAAGAGCGACCCCGCAGTTGGAGTTTCATACCTAGAGGCACTGCACAAGGCACAAGAGGATCGAGGGGCACTTGTGTCATCTGGAGCATACAGAACCCCGCCAATGGGCAGAACCCACAAGGGGGCAGCTGCGGGTCTTGCACCTGCATACTCATTCTCGGCATACGTGGCAGAAGTAACTGTTGACGTAGAGACGGGTCAGACCAAAGTGGACAAAGTGTGGGCTGCGCATGATTGTGGCAAGGCCCTAAACCCACTGGCAGTGAAGGGCCAGATAATCGGTTCCTGCCATATGGGGATGGGACAAGTCCTCTCAGAAGAGATGCGATATGGCAGAAGTGGGAATCTGATGAATCCCGATCTCCTTGACTACAAGATTCCAAGTGTTCATGAGATGCCCGAAGTATTCCCCATAATAGTCGAGTCGAATGACCCAGAAGGTCCCTTTGGGGCAAAGGAAGCAGGAGAGGGGCCTCTTCTACCAATTCTCCCCGCAGTTTGCAATGCTGTTTACGATGCGGTTGGAGTCAGAACTTCGGAACTCCCAATGACCCCGGAGAGAGTTTTCAAAATGATTGAGAAACGCTGCAGGTCTGAAGGGGTTTCAGAACCAACAAACCTCGTATGCCCATCACTTCAGCACTCTGACCTGCAGAAAATTCTCGAAAAGAGGAGTGAGGAGCATAAGTTAAGGGACAAAGAAAGAAGATTGGACGAAGGGAGGGAGGACTACTACAATGGGGCCCTATTCGGGTTGGATCCATCCACCCCTCCTGATGAAGTGGACCCTAGGTGGGAGGTCAGAGTTACCCCTGACGAAGAATACCTATCTTCCCCTCGGCTTGCAGGTAGTGCTTGGAAGCATACTGAGAGACGACACATGGAGGATGCGACATGAAGATGCCACCATTCAGAGTACTGTCGCCAAAGAGCCTTGATGAAGCCATAGAGATGGCGAAAGAATTCTCTGAATCCGGGGAAGATTTCGACTGGATAGCCGGAGGGACCGATCTCTTGCCCAACTACAAATGGCACATCAATGTGAAGAGGCATGTAATTTCTTTATCTTCAATTCCAGAATTACGGGAATTGGGTGAGGGGCACATCGGTGCGATGGTGAGCATAGATGAATTGGCGGAAGAGGCAACCACCCATCCAGTTCTAGCCAAGGCGGCAAATTCCGTTGCCAGCATTCTAATCAGGAAATCTGGCACGGTTGGAGGGAACATTTGCTTAGATACCCGGTGCTATTGGATTAATCAATCTGAAACATGGAGAGAATCGATCGATTGGTGTCACAAATGCGACTGTGGGACTGGCGCAGATTGCAGAGTTATTCCGAATCAGAACACTCTGTGTGTTGCGACATACCAGGCAGATCTTGCCCCAGTACTGATGTGCCTTGATGCAACGATACATCTGGCCTCGCCCGGAGGAACTCGTTCCCTCCCACTTTGTGAGTTCTTTGAGTTGGATGGGATGAAGAGGAATATCCTCGAAACTGGCGAGTTAGTGACTCACATCACAATCCCAGAAGATTCCTCGGAATGGCACGGGGATTATCAGAAATTAAGACAAAGGGACTCATGGGACTTCCCGGAAGCGGGGGTTGCCGTGCTTTGGAGAGGGGATTCGAATAGTGGTCCTGAGAGTCTAAGAGTTGCGACAACTGGTCTCGAGTCTATTCCGAGTCTACACTCGGAGGAAGCCAAGGAGGCCCTATCGAATTGGCGTGGTGCTGAAACGGTTGAAGACCTCGCAGAGTCAATCAGGAAAGCAGTAAAGCCTGTGCAGAACACTTGGTTCTCCCCACCGTATCGAAGAAAGATGGTGAAGGTCTTAACGAAGAGGGCTTGTAGGGGTTTACTGGTGGTTTGATGGTTTCGAGGAATGCCTCAATTCTCCTAGGAGCTATCCTGACATTCTCTCTGTTCGCGGCGAACCCGGCTTCTGCACAAGAGCTAGATTCTTGGGAATTGGGTATTAACTACCCTGGAGAAGACTCAACAAATCCATTTCTTCTATCCGATGATGGTGCTGTTAAGGTTGAGTTCTTTGTAGAAAACTCCGGATTGACCGAGATAACCGTTGAATTCGAATTCAATATCCCTTTCAGTGGGGAGCACGAGGCTCCCGAGGGAGAGACCATATCCGCGGGTTCGAATGAGTCATTCGATCTCAAGATAAGTGGGATAGACGTTCTATCCCATGATGCAGAAAAGAAGGAGAAGTTCTCGATTACCGCGACGATAACGGCGAGACAAGGGGTTCCTGACCCCCTATCTTCCTCCCAGAACAGAGAAGGAGACCTGGAGATTCCATCTATTTTCGATCTAGCAGTAGAAATTACTGAGCCATTCGGACCCATGAATGCAGGTTCAGACACCATCCTCACAGTCACTGTGACAAACAATGGAAATGCGCAGGACGGAGTCGGGGAAGTCGATGTCAAGGACGACTGCCCTCTCTTGTCCACCGACAATGGCCTAGACTCACTACTAAGCGGGAGCATCGCGGCGGGTGGGGAAAAGGGTGCGAACCTGAAATTAACGGCCTCTGAGAGCCATCCCAAGAGGCATTGTGACATCACGGTAACAGTGACCTCGAAGAGAGAAATGCCAGGAGGGGGGAATGCCATCGCAGAGGGAGAGGTTAGAGTCACGGTTGAGCCACCTCCTTCAGGAGATTCTGGCTCAAGTGACCAAGGAGGGGGGAGTAGCGATACGGAAGACTCAGTAGAGTCTAATCTACCGGCTCCAGGCGCAATAGTGGCCATTTCAGGTTTGTTAGGGGCCCTATTATTTCCCAGTAGGGAAAAAGAATAGAAAAAACGTAGGCAAACCATGATACCGGCGAGAAGAATGAACTTTGCTCAGCAACATATAACCGTGATTTGATTGTCCGACAGATGTTGCTTGGGCCAACGGTCCAACTTGGAGAGGGGTTTGAAGAATGCCAGAAGAGGTGGATGGTGAAGCACGTTTCAACAGGAACGTAATGTACGCCTTGGTAATTACATCAATTATGCTACTAGTTCTGCCCATGTTCTTCGTAGTTGGAAAGTCAACAAATTACTCGGCGTACGATAATAGCGGACTAGGTCAGCTATCCGATATGAGGGAGAGTTTCGAAGGCGAGTATGTGGAGAACAGGGACGAAGGTTACTATGTCGCTAACACAATGTCCACTCCAATGCTTGTCAATGACTGGAAAGATCCCCATCGTACACTACTGACGATTATCGCGCCTGAGAAACCAATAGATCAAACGGAAGCAGATGAGATTTTCCGCTTTGTTACGGAAAAGGGTGGGAAGGTGATTGTTGCTGCTGATAACACGCAAGCCCATAACCTGGCCATTTTGTTCGGCATCAGGTACATGGATGCTCCATTGAAAGACGATAAGCAGCATTGGGTTTTCACTGAACAATCTGAGCAATTCATCGATTGGGGGAACGTGTGGAGCGCTTCCCCAGTAAATCAAGACATAGACGACATGTCTCCAGGAGCACTAATGCAGGGTTGTACCTCATTCCAAATTCAGAACCCGGACGGTTTGAATGATTGCAGGCTCCCAGTCATGTATAAAGGCCCAACTGGAATGATGTTTGAGGCTACTGACAAGGACCTTGAAGATCCAGGACACAGAAAAATAATGACTCTGGGAAGGGCATCTCCTTCGGCCTTTATTGACAGGGCCGGAGATGGCGACCCGACAAACCCAGCGAACCCGGCAACTGGGGATTTGAGGCTAATGATGAGGTTCGACTACCCTGGAATAAAGGTCCTCGACAAGGTTGCTGACGAGACGAGGGGCGCATTCTCAGCGGGAGTTGGGGAGTTGGAAGTAACGGGCAGCATAGTTTTCGTTGCTGATGACGAGGCGTTCTCGAATATGCTTTGGGAGTTAGGTGTTGCAAAGGATCAGGGCCTAAGTCAAGACTGCTCGGCCATAGGTGATTATACGCGAAACAACTGCTGGACTCAGGAGATTCTGAATAACAACGATTGGGGGGGGAATGAGAGGTTCTTCAAGCTCCTGGTCTACGACATGATGGAGTTCGACAATGTAGAGCTCAACGCGCCAATAAGATCTGATCCAACCAACTTCCAAGTTGTTTTTGATGAGAGCAGGCACGTGACGGGGATTCTCTCGGAGCCATTTGTTCAGACGATGGGGACAGTCGTTCTTCTTACATCCAACCAGTTCCTGAAGTGGTTAGTCGTTCTCAATGTGGCCCTTCTTCTACTAGTGGCCATGATGGTAGTTCCTGAGAAGGAGAACTGGAGACACGTTTTCGATTTAACAAAATTCAACCAGCGTCCTGATAAGCTAGACCCGGCAACGTATAGGGATAGAGTAAGGAGAGCGCTTCTAACCAAGGTGAGGATTCACCATGATTTGACTCGGGACGAGATGGCAATGAGGCCCCCGCCAGAAGTTCAGGCGATGATTGGGGATCCCCGACTCGTGGAATTGGCTTATAGCCAAAGCCGGACGTACTCGCCGCAAGAGTTGCGCAAGTTGATGCAAACCATTCGCCGATGGGGAAAAAATAACTAACAAATGGAGTGAAAAAAATGAGTGAAACAGAACCAGCAAAAGGGATGCAAGCACCCGGTTCGGGTGCACACGATGCAGTTTTGGCCAAGAAGGCACAAGAGGCACGTGGATCAAGTAAGAAGGACGAAGTATTGGCGGCCACCGGAGCAATGGGGCAGGCAATAAGTACTGAAGTCCAGAAGGTAATCATTGGAAAGTCACATGTGATTGACAACGTTATGGTTGACATTCTGTCTAATGGGAATCTTCTGTTCGAAGATTTTCCCGGACTAGCGAAGACTCTGATGACCAACACCTTCGCAGATGCACTTGGATGCGATTTCAAAAGAGTTCAATTCACTCCTGACTTGCTTCCAGCGGACATTACGGGGACCAACATATACGATGCTAAGAAAGGCGAGTTCACCTTCAAGCCAGGTCCGATTTTCTGCAATCTTCTACTTTCGGACGAGATTAACAGAGCCCCTCCCAAGACTCAGGCGGCTCTACTAGAGGCAATGCAAGAGAAGCAGGTGACGATTGGAGTTGTCACGCATAAACTTCCTTCTCCTTTCCTAACGATGGCTACTCAGAACCCAGTCGAGCAAGAGGGGACTTACCCTCTACCAGAAGCGCAACTTGACAGATTCATGATGAAGATGATGGTCGGCTACCCAGACAGGGCTGACGAGAACGAGATCCTTCAGAGAAGGATCAATCGTAAGACCGATGAAGTTGATGTGAACAGCATCACTGACCCAAGCATCGTAGTCAAGATGCAGAATTCCTGCGAAGAGGTGTATGTCGACAGGTCAGTCAGAGAATACATGGTGGACATCGTGGCTAGGACGAGAGAAGACCCTAGGGTCCTCGTTGGTTCTTCGCCTCGAGGATCACAAGCACTATTGAAGACCAGTAGAGCGGTTGCGGCCATGCGTGGGAGGGACTTCGTCACTCCCGATGACGTGAAGTCAATTGCGGAACTGGCAGTTGCACACAGAATCATCCTAAAGCCAGAGCATCAGATTAAGGGACTGGAAACCGGAGAGGTCATCCGAGATATTCTACATGGGAAGAATGCAGCGAATGTCCCGACCGTCTGAGTGATGGCGAGGTGGAAAGGTGGCCTGGAGCCGAAAATCAGCGATGTTCGCATCGCTTTCGGTAGCAATGTATCTGCTTGGCCTAGTTCTTCGTAACCAGCAACTTGTGACAGTCGCAGTCGTTCTACTTTCATTCCTTACATGGGCGGCCATGAGAACTGCCCATGGAGATGTTGCCTCCTCTGGAAGGAGGGTGGAAGAGGCGATCATGGACGAAGGGGTGCAACTTCAGAGCATCGTAGCAATGAGGAAGACTTCGACCTCCAGAGTTTTCGAGGATGGGGAGATTGACGTAACCCTGAGGATCCAGAACAGATCGGGGATTGCCAAGGTGCTCGAACTACGGGACAGGGTCCCAGAGGTAATGAGGATCAAGAAGGGCGCAAACTACGTTCTAATGGAAATCGGGCCGAAGAGGGAGACGGAGATTTCCTACACAATTGAGACTCCTCTCAGAGGATTCTACACGATTGGCCCCGTGTGTATCAGGGTACAGGACGAGCTTGGCCTATTCCATAATGAGAAAGAGGTCCAACTATACGACGACTTCTTGGTTTTCCCGAAGATGGAAGACATCAAGGATGCGATGATCAAGAGTCGGGTGCCTAAGATTTTCACCGGGGCAGTGAACATCAGGAACCCCGGAGAAGGTTCGAATTTCTACAACCTAAGGGAATACCTGCCTGGCGATCCGATGAGGAAAATCAACTGGAAGGCCACGGCAAGGCAGGATGGAAAGATGATGGTGAACGAGTTCGAAAGGGACGCTGTGAGCGATGTGATCATCCTAGTAGATAGCAGATCAGTTAGCGAAACCGGACCTGTGAGCAGGAATTCTCTAGTCTACAGCACAAGAGCCGCGGCGAGTCTGACCCAGCACTTCCTCTCGAGGAGAGACTCTGTTGGACTGGTCGTCTACGGGGATGAAATTGTCTCTGTGGACAGAGATACCGGTAAGAAGCAATTGTATGTCATCCTGACCAAGTTAGCCGGAGCGATGGCGAAGGGCAACACTCCCCTCAAGATTGTGACTACGAGAATTATGCCTCACATTCATCGGGGAAGCCCGATTATCATCCTGTCCCCTCTAGAAGACGATCCTACGATTGTGGATGCAGTTAGGGACCTCAGGGCTAGGAACTTCGAAGTTACCGTACTTTCCCCTAGCAGTCTTGAGTTCGAATTCGATGCCAGGAGAATAGACAGGACGGGTTATGAAGTCCTAAAAACTGAGAGGGACATCTTGATGACTGAACTCAGGGGACTGGGTGCCTATGTAATGGACTGGGAGCCCGACATGCTACTGTTCACGGCATTAGCTGGAGCAAGGGGATTCTAAGGCAGGTGGTTAGTTAGATGGCAGAACAAGAAGGAAAGGGGCCTGTAGACACCTCTCACTTGTATGAAGGGAAGGTAGTGAGATCTTCCGCCCCAAGCAGGAAGAAGGCTGCAGGAACTCTGAAGGCAGACTCTGGAATTCCAGATGATGCAGTTCCAGAAGTCGAGATTCCGAACTGGATTGATGCCATCTTCGGGGGACCGGTGCTGGTTAATCGGGAGTTCGTTTCGCCGAATAGGATGGTCTTAACGCTCCAAATGGGAGCTATTGGATCGCTCCTGGTCCTAGGTTTCCTAACTTTCATGCTCACTCCGGTTTCGGGTACTGCATGGTTTGCTCTGACTAACTTGGTCGGGGTTGGTTTTCTAGGCCTGTGGCTTCACCTGCTACTGATCCTTATTGGACTGATATCTGGCTTCTGGGGGGTTTGGCAGAGGGATCAGCGAGCAATGCTGCTCTCATACGTGGCCCTAATACTAGTGACAATTCGGTTTGCTGGTAGCAAAGTTGAGTTTGGCCTGAGTTTCCTTCCTGAGAATGAGGTGATTCAGAAACTGCTTCTTATCCTCTATGCAGTTTTCCTTGTTGTATATATTGAGATATCAAGCGCCGTAATTCGTTTCTCCATGCTTGATACCTCCATCAGAACTGGAGAGGTTTACGTGATGAACGTGAAAAGTATCACTGATAGGTACAACAGGGCACTGGGTTACACCCCGGCTGTTGCAGCAGTAGTTGCAACCCTAACTCTCTTCATCAATTTCTTCGTCCCTCTATTCGTTAGAATTCTGGATCCTGTAGCTGCAAATAGGCTCGAGGAAAGTGTTGAGTTGACGAGCGTTTACGGAGTTGCTCTGGGGACAATTCTAGTGTTCATCGTAATTGCCGCTATGTTCGCAATAAATCTCCCGCTTAGGATTCAACAGTACCTTGAGAACCAGTCCTGATCAGAGGAACCCGCCCATCAGACCCAGGTCAGCAATCACAAGCATTGCAACGGCTTCTACAACTGGAGCGGCTCTTGGCCCTATTACTGGGTCATGCCTACCTCCGACCTTCAGGGGTTTGGATTCATTACTTGGAAGGTGAAGTGTGAACTGCTCCCTTGGAAGGCTACTAGGTGGTTTGAAGTGAACCAATACTCTGATCGGAGACCCTGTGGATCTCCCTCCAAGGGCACCGTCTGATTTACCGGTCTCCGCACCTTCCAACTGTGGGTATTCGGGGCCTGGTATCCACATGTCATTGTTCTCAGAACCTCTCATTCGCGATGATTCTACGCCGTTCGAGAACTCGATTGCCCTGGCTCCTGGGATCGCCATCAGACCTCTGGCAAGGGAGGGTTCGATTCCATCGAACCAGGGTTCTCCAACACCTATTGGCAATCCCTGAATGAGTAACTCAACTACAGAGCCTATAGAGTCCTTCTCCCTTCGAATTCGTTTGATCAGGTCTGCCATTCTTGGAGCTGCTTCGGAGTCTCGGCAATTGAGTCGGGACATTACTGATTCCTCATCAGTTGGCCCTGATTTTTCTAGTTCTATTAGTGGTCTTGCAGATATGTCCCCGACCCTGCTTAGGTGGGCTTCACAAGACCAGCCAGCGTTTTCCAACATTGTCCGGACTTGGCTTCCTGCTGATACCAGTCCCAGTGTGAGTCTGGCTGATTGGGAACCACCGCCACGGAGATCGCTGGATCCAGCGGATCTGATCTCCTCAACCATGTCGGCATGTCCAGGTCGAGGGTGATCAGGTAGGAAGGCGTAGTCAGATGACCTGGCATCGGAATTCCGGACTAGCATCAGGATTGGCCATCCAGTCGCTTTTCCCTCGTAGACTCCGGATAGGATCTCACATTCGTCTGGTTCCAATCGTGCTGACATGCCCTTCCTACCGGGTCTCCTCCGAGACAAATCATCAGAAAGAGACTGCAAATCAATCTCTGTTCCGGGAGGGATCCCCTCGACCAAAGCGCCAATGCACTTGCCGTGACTCTCGCCGAATAGTGTCACCTTCAGCTGATCACCTAGCCCCATCCCCATCAAGACACCTCCTCGATGGTAGTGGCATTGGTTGCAAATCGGGTTAGAATCGTGGAATGACCCATTTCATCGATGACTGCAGATATGGAGTCTGCGTCATCTTCGAAGCAAATCACTGCAATTGCCGGCCCGGAACCGCTGATTCCAGAAGCTATGGCGCCCGATGCAATACAGATGTTGCTTATCCTGAGTGCTTCGTGATCATCTGTGGCTGCGGAAACTGCCATCCCATTTGATGAAAGTGAATCAAGAGCAGAGCCGCTCATAATCGATGCCAAAGACCTCTCGAAAATCTGACGCTGTTCTAAGAATCTGGTCGATGAGATTTCTTTCGAACGCTTCCCTCTTAGACAAATTAGTACTGACAGGCTGTCATCCATAGCGCCTTGGATGATTATTGAATCAGAGGCTCTAAGACTTGGGTCGACGAGCTTCCATCCTGGTTCTAGAGCGGCCCAATTGTCATCCATGCTTCCAGTGATTGCACAATTCGATATTAACTGAGACTTAGCCGATAGATCTGCTATTTCTGAATTAGATAGACCCGTCCAAGCGCATGAATTCAGAGCCCTAAGGGCAGCACACGAAAGGGCCGAACTGGACTTGAGCCCCTGTCCAATGGGGACCATGCTATCTACCACCCATCCGAATTGATCTGGGATCGGGAGTCCCTGCTCCCTCCAACAATACTCGACAGAAGCTAGAAGATCGTTCCGATCATCATTTACTTCGTTTGACTTATCCACTATCTGGACCTGTGTTTCCAACTGAATACCTACTGAGCAACCCCTGCCTGTTCCCAAAGCATGGAGGATTGAGATGGCCCCATTTGCCCTACCTGTTCCCAGGACTTTCACGTCTCATCCACCTCTGCATTTAGAGCGAAGCCGACGTGCCTAGATCTGGTGTCGGTGAGTACGAATATCTTGTCACCTTCTTTCGCATTGGTTACTGAAATTGCCCCTCCCTCGGAGGAAATTAACCTCACAGTCTCTGCTTGCTGGACCACTATCTGACCCTGCGAACCGGACAATTCGAATCTAATCAATAGAAGGGGACGAGTCTCTACTTTCAACCGGCCGACTGTAGCGTTCTCTGGATTGCCTGAAGATGACAGAATCGCTACTTCATCACCAGAATTCAATTCGCTCAGGTACTTGGTTTTTCCATCCGCCATTAGTGCGTAAGAATGGATCGCGCCGGCATTTACCCTAAATGGACGAGTGGGGACATACTCCGATTGAATTGTCTCCCCGTGAATGAGGCAAAGCTTACCTGAAATTGAGCCAACTGCCATCCCCTGACCATCATTAATCCTCCTTGTTAGGTCAACACACACCCTTTCTCCGATTCCCGCCCCTTCGATTGACGTGATGCTAGCTTCTTCGATGGCTAACCCGGTATCTTGGTCTTCCTCCTTGTCCCACTTGCCCCCAAGAACAGAAACCGCGCCATCCACCAGGTGGCTTGGGACTAGGATTGCGTCTACCCCGCCACCCAGAGCAAAGGCTGCACCATTTAGCTCGACTTCTTGATCGATTGCTGCAGCGATTCTGGTACTCGTCCCCCTAGATGCTGCAACTAGATTTTCTAGTGGGACCATTGTCCAGTCTGAGCATCGGACCAGAATCCATGGAACTAGCCCAATAAGGGATAGTGCTTCTTCCTGATCCGATGGGTCATCGATATGAACTTCCGACACATCCGAAGATGAGCCATTCCAGAATCTACTAACTACATCCATTTGGGAGTGTGCTTCATTGCTGGACTCGGACCAAATCTGCATCCATTCACCTCAGGTGCCTTGCTGCCTCTTCTGCAGAAGCCCCATCGTGCACTATCGCCCTCAGTGATCTGATATGGGAAGCTGGATCTTCTGCAGTGAATACATGCCTGCCAATGCATACTCCTGACCCTCCAGCATTGATTGACTGCTCGACGATTTCTAGAATCTGTGAGAATTCGACGTCTATTTCCCCTCCGGAAATTAGAACGGGAATCGGTACCGAAGACGTGACGATACTGAAGGATTCTTCCGAACCAGTCCATGGGACCTTGACAACATTGCAACCCAATTCCCATGCTAGCCTTGCAGCATGTGAAACACCCATAGTTGGGTCAGATGGATCGAGTCGCAAGTTTGGACCCCTTGGATAGAACATCCCCAGTACTGGAAGTTCTGCTTCGAGGGCCTCGGAAGTAATATTGGACATGCGAAGAATCATTTCTGGCTCTGCTGTATCTCCGAGGTTAACTTGGCCAGAAATACCAATCGCCCCTCTCGAAAGACACTCCCTGGCATTGGAAACCGTGATCTTTTCCTGGGAGCGGGGTCCACCATGGATGGTGGACATGGACGAATGGCATACGAATCTACCCCATGCAGTTCTTGCAACGTGATAGGAAACCGGCCCCTTATGCATCACTATCGCGTCCGCCCCTCCTTCTATCGCTGCGTCAACTGCTGAATCGCTATCCATCAATCCGCTCTCTGGGAATGAGGATGCGCTGTGGTCCATAGGGACCCAAACACCCCTGCCTCCCGGAAGGAGGGTTTCCAAGCGGTTTGCTAGTGCATCTGCCACGTATTATCGCCAATGTTCCCTCTCTTGAATGGTCCCGTTGCATCTTGTCCGAGTTTCAACAACGATTTGTACGTCAGATGTCAAGGTCGACAATTACTGGGGCGTGGTCGGAAACGACTAGCCCCCCCTCTCTCATGATCTCTGCAGATCTCATCAGAGGCCTAGCCGCTTTGTTTGCTAGGATGTAGTCAATTCTCCAGCCTCTGTCCCTCTCTCTTGCTTTTCGGAAATTAGACCACCAAGAGTAAGGTCCCTTCATTGTCCCGACATGAATCCTCAGGAGATCGTGCCACCCTTCTTCCAGCATTCTATCGAACCATTCTCTCTCGTTCTCCAGGAATCCAGAAGTGCGCTTATTCCCCTTGGGATCCCAGATATCGTCCTCTGTGTGGGCGATGTTCAGATCTCCGCACAATAGTGCTGGTTCGGACGATTCAAGGAACTGCTTACTCCAGACAAGCATGTCCTCCAGCCACTGATCCTTGTAGTCCTGGCGCTCCTGCCTGGCGGAACCATTCGGCAGGTACATGTTTATGCAACTCAGGTTATCGTGCTTTGTGACCAATACTCGCCCCTCTGGATCCCTGGTCTCATCTAGTTCGGTTTCTATCCCCCTGCTCACCTCAACCATCCCAACCCGAGAGCAAGACATCACGCCTGAGTACCCCTTCTTCTGAGCTGGGTGCCAAATTACCTCATAGCCCTCTGGCTGTGACCAGTCCTTTGGCATCTGCTCTGGCAGGGCACGGACTTCCTGGAAGAGCATCACGTCGGCATCGATGCGTTCGATGAACTCAACGAGCCCCTTTCGATGGGCGGCTCGAATCCCATTCAGGTTCCAGGAGACGACTCGCATGGGGGGTGCTCACTGAGATAGGTCTTTGACTTTCTCGACTAGATCCATCCTGCTGATTCTCCACATTCCGTATGGTGTGAGAATTACTGAGATGAAAACAACGATTCCGACAAGTTGTGCTGCAACCATGAAATCGGGCTTCACAGAGAGAAATAATGACCATTGGACGAATGTAGAGATTAATGCTTGAGTGCCAAAAATGGTGAAAACAGTGGCGAGAATTCCACCTATCAAACCAATAGCAATATGTTCACCCAGCATCATTAATCCAATCCTATTTATTGGGGCACCAAGCACCCTTAGTGTCGCAATCTCTACGTCTCGTTCTGCAAGATTGATGACCAGAGTATTGAATAAAACAACAATTGCAATGATTATTCCAAGCGCAAGAATAGAGCTGATCATTGCTTGTTGCTGTTCCAAAATAGACTCAAAAGTTTTGATTAAGTCCTCTCTTTGAGTCACTCCGAGTGAGATTTCGCCCAATTCACTGTCGACTTCGACCCCCTCCGGCAAATCAATCAAAACAGAGGTCGCTTCGATTCCCACTACGGGTACGAGATCTTGTCGATGGAAGTATACGGTTCGCGTCAGTTCTCCTTGAGTGATTCCGGTTATCTCAATATCCAACGAAGTTGAACCAAACATAATCGTCTGAGTTTGCCCAATTTGCCAATCGAGGAAGTGCTGTAATCCCTCATCAACCAGAACCTGTGTGACTTCAGAATTAGAAGCAGGGAGTGTGCCTTCTTTCAGATCTATAACTATCATGGAATTTTCATTAGTAGATACCTTATCTAACCCATAAGTCAAGAGGTATCTCATATCTCCCTCCGGGTTAGCCGGGAAAACTAGAATCAACTCATGAGGCGCATCTCTCTCATCGGCCCATTCATTCACTGCCACCTCCCCCCCAAAGGGAACAACAACTTGCGCATCCCAATTCTGGTTATTCTCAACATTGCCAACTACAGCATCTTCCATTGTAGCCATCATCAGTGTCATACTGCCAAAGATTAGCATTGACAGGCCGACAGCAATGAATGTGAAGGCTAGTCTAGTTGGTTTTCTAATGCTGGACCTGATGGTCAGCCCTACTGTGGAAGGTAATCTCGAAGTTAACTTCTGTAGGCCTCGAGACGAGAGTCTGATCTGATGTTGGCCACGCATGATTTCCAGAGGTTGTAGTCTAGAGGCTTGGATAGCTGGAAGAATTCCAGAAAACAAAACAATCAACATCGCGGTTCCAGAGATTTGCAGTAGGATTGGAACGATATCTGCAGATTCAATAATTGGAATTCCCAGCAGTCCTTCATACATGCCCAGCATTCCTGGAGCACCCAATAGTACACCAAGGATTGTACCAAATAAGCAACCTATCAGACCTATGATGATGGGCATCAAGATATATCCTGGAATTATAGCATTTCGTGGGACCCCAAGTGTTCGCAATATTGCAATCTCTCTAGCCTGAGATTGTACCAGTCTCTGAAGGCTCAAGAAGATGGTGATTCCAGCAACTATTGCGATCATTGCAGTTACTGGTACATACATCGACATCGCTCCCTCGGCGTCGGTACGAAGCAATTCTACTGATTCCACTCCTGAACGACTGTAAACCAACGAGGGTGAGTCATCAATTTCTTGCATGACAGAGTCGATCTTTCCGATAATTGAACTAAGTTCTTCACCTTCGACTTCAGTGGTAGTCTGCAAGTCATATTCCGGAGTCCCAACTATGTCGATGAGTAGGAGATTGGCCGAACCTGAACTGAGGTCGGCTAACCTCTCAAGGCCTCCGGCCGTCAAATATCCAGTAGCAAATGTTCCGGGTTCGGAGGGATACAGTGATCCACTCTGGGCAAAGTACAGATGATTTGAATGGTGACCAACCCCCACAATGGTGTAATTCGCGCTTCCAGCTCCGGAACCTATCGATATGGTATCACCAATCTCAACATCCATTCCTTCAGCCACCCTTACATCGACGACTATCTCATCATCTGCACTGGCCATAACACCTGAGCAGCAGTCGTGGTCAGGAAGCCACACTCGGTCGACGTTTCCTTCGTCTATACCATGCCAAACAGCAGGAATGATTGATTCTTCACCATCCTCATTCGTGTGAAACATGACTCCATCCAGTTTCAAGCGAGGTTCGCATTCGTATAGGGCTAAATCTGAATCAGGCCATTGATTTGCGATTTCCTCACAAATTGAATCGGCAGTACTGCCATCCCAAGCCCGACTAGGATTTTCAACCCAAATATCTGCAAGGTTTACTCCCTCATCAGTATCCGCATAGATGTCATCATACATGCTTGAGGCTGTATGTGCATATGCTGCAAAGGAAATACCTGCGAAAACACCAACCGTCACCATGAGCACCACAGCGAAGAGTCGAATCTTTGTCCGCCATAGGCTTCTTGCCAAACGCTTTGTAAGTAGGACAAACAAGTAAATTACCTCATTCAACAATTTCGTCGGAGAGTACCTTCCCACTGTCGATTCTCACAACTCTTGTAGCGAATTCAATCAATGATTCGTCATGAGTGACGAAAACACAGGTTATTCCTTCTACTTCACATGCCTTGACTAGTACTTCCATTACTGCAGTAGAGGTCTGCGAGTCTAGGTTGCCGGTTAGTTCATCGCCAAGTAGAAGGCGAGGAGTCTTGGCTAGGCTTCTTGCAATCGCTACCCGCTGCTGCTGGCCTCCACTAATCTCCGCAGGGAATCTATGGATTTCATCGGCAAGCCCGACCATGCCGAGAAGTTCTCTGGCCCTCCCCTCGTCCCTACTCCCGGAGAGTTCCTGGATGAGCAGGAGATTCTCCAGAACGGTTAGGTCCTGGAGGAGATTAAAGAATTGGAAGACGTATCCTATGTTGTCTCTCCTGAATTTTGTCATTTTCTCTGAGTCGTTTGAAGGCACTAATGATCCTGAGAAAGCGTAGCTTCCCGAGGTCGGGCTATCCAACGCAGAGAGGCAGTTTAGGAGAGTTGTCTTCCCCGAACCCGAGGGCCCTAGGAGGATAATCCGCTCTCCTTCACTAACTTCCAGATCGATTCCATCGAGGGCCTTCACAGTCCCGGATGGCATCACATAATGCCGTCTAATGTTGTGCATTTTCAATAATTTATTCATTTTGTCACCTTCTTGTCCATTACTCCGATGCCCCAGCAAAGAATGACATTGAATCCTTGAACAACTCTTCCCTTCTGTGTCTCTTGTTGTCCCTTATCTTGAGCCATGTGAATCCTATTGCCAAAAGGATGACGAATGGGATGAAAGCCTCTGCGTGATATCGCTCCATGACCTCGATAATGCCCCTTGCAGTGTAGGCCCATGTTATCGAGGCTGCCGTGCCGCCAATGAAGCACGCAGCGAGAACCCTCTGGAACCTCATTCTGGCTACCAGGCCCAGCATTGCTCCAACAAGTACACCGCTAGCCATGAAAGGTATCCAGACGAAGACTATCAGGAATGGGAAGCCATACTTGTCGATTCTCTTCATGTTCTTTTGGGCCACATACTCCACCGAAGACAGGATGTCCCCCATGAATGGGTTCTGCAGTAGAGCTCCGGGGATGCCATCCCGCTTAGCCACCATTGCCTCTCCGGAGAGTTCTGCTGAGCCCTGCTCAACCCGTCCAGCGACAGCCCGATCACCGAGTGTTGATTTCTCATTCCTAGCACTGACAACCAGTTCCCTTCCTCCTAGGAGATGTTCCAAATCGGATCCCAGTTGGCCCCTTAGATCCCCTTGTAGATGCTCGAAGGTGGGCTTGAACAGGAAATAAGCGAACTTCATTACCGGCCTGTAAATTACCCTGACGAAGACGGCATCCTCATCCGCCATTATTGCGGAACCGTAGTCCGCAACGTCATGTTTCCTGAACCACCTTGACATGCTTTCTCTGAAAGCCTCCTCTAGTTTGCCGAACTGTCCGATTGTGGAAAAGAAAACACTGTAGTCATCAGATAGTCTGACTTCTCCAATTTCGTCGAAATCGGGGGTTTCCCCCGACCCAACATTTGAGTCGGTGCAAACTGTCTTTATCTGAAGCGGCCTCATCTCTCCGAAGATTCGGAACTCATTCAGAATATCCTTGATTATGGTGCCTTTAATTTCGATTGGAGACATGATTGTCTTCCTTGTAGTTCTATATTGGAGAAAAACATCGACTGAGATTGCCCTGTCCTGAACTTGGATAGATTCCAGTTCGGGTTTTATTTGGAGCCTCTTGCAGGCATTTTCAACCGTCCTTGAAATTAGTCTTGTCATCTGTTCACTGGATAGCATATCGTCCGTATCCCTATGGTACAACCTATGCATCAAGGGATACTGTACGCAAAGGAAGAATACGGACATCCCCAATGAGATAATTGCCATATACCATGGGGGAACTTCTGCATTCCCCCCTGTTAACATCGCCGTCTCCCTCCCTCCGACCCACTCTGCTCCCATTAGGATCCAGCCCCAGATTCCCATATCCTGGAGTGTCATGCACGCACGAGTCTCCTGGTCGATCTTCTCCATCTTCCTGTGTTTTTCTCCAGAGCCGAAAAGAGAGGAGGAGGTGCTTGTATGCAACTCTATTTCCAGATATTTGTTCGAAATTATGAGGAGGGGGTCATTCCCTTTCTCCGTAAGTTCCTCTTCAGAAAGTTCTGACCATCCAGTTGAGTTGTCCTCCGAGTAGATTACTGCGATTAGGACTTTGTAATCCCCATCACCCAATTCTTCCTTGCTTAATTCCAGGGACAGGTCCCCAGAACCCCCGACAGCAAGGGTGATTTCCGCGTCACCTTCTATCCCCCCCTCAGAGTCGAGGGCCGACTGATTCCACACTAGTACCATAATGGCAGAGGAAGAAGATTTTGGTACGTTGTTACTTTGAATCCTAAGATCATCTTCCTGGACCCAGGTCTTGACCCAAACCTCGTCCCTCTTGTCAACACAATCATTTGGGTCCAGTAAAGTTCCCGACAGGGAATCATCAATCGCAATGGAGTCCCCGAGAATTAAACCCGATGAGGCGATTGTGACCGAGCCGAAGAACACCAGCCCAGCAATCAAGCCGAAGACCAAAGTATAGTCATCGAATGTCTGAGGAACTACAGTGTTGAACATGAAGCTCTGGCCGGGATTCTCTCGCCTATCCCTAATCCTGTCCAGTTCTACGTCAATCCTATCATTGGCTTCAGAGTCAGAATCTGTTCCAGTGGATTGCTTCTCCTCGGTTTCGAGGGATGTTGACGGAAGGATGCCTTCGTCCATTGGAAGCAGACGAGCAGGTCGGGCGTATGTGATATTTTTCACGGAATATAGTGTATCGATCTAATCAATGATTAGGCGCATTCGGAAATCAATATTGTAATTTTCAACAAATGAGCATGGAGGCAATTTTAATGTCCTCCTACTACGTAGGAGATATATGTCTAGTGTCAACGCGGTGGGGTCGCGTCTGTCCCTTCTTCTCGTTGGCCTAATGCTCCTCCCAAGTGTCGTGACGATCTTGACCTACCAAATTAGCAATGAGGAAATGTTAGATGATGGCAGGATGGACTCGATTGAGTTCGTTCTAGAGGGTCATTCCACACTTGTAATTCCCGAATCTAGCAATCCTTCCCATGGGTGGAAGGGTGACTCTGGTAATGTCGGAGAGGCGGCGCTATTCCATCGGACTGCTACATATGTCCCAATAGAAGAGTGGGAGGATTCGACTGGAAATGGATACATGTCTGGTTGGCTCGCTCTGGCACACGATTATCCGATACCATCTGATTGGAAGGATGAATTGGGCGAACTGGGGTTGGAGTGCAGAACGTTCTACTCGCCACAGGGATTCCACTGTAAGGTACCGAAGATGACGCCATCGGAACTCTCGGATTATGGGGTAATTGGGGCTTTCCGACTTGACACGACGGACAAACTGGCCCCAGATGTCATCCCCCTCATTGAAGGAGAATCTCGTGGGGCAGTGATGCAAGGAGAAAGATTCGTGATGAATGTCTTACTAGGCGGGTCTGACGAATTAGCAAACCTGATTGCGACGGGAGTCGAGGTAGTTGACTACCGATCAGACAGGGTCGCTGAAGTAGTGGTAGATCGGAAGGATTTGGTTGGTCTGGCTAATCTTAATTTCGTCGAGTGGATAGAGCCTAAGTATTCAGTTCAGCTTGATAACGAGGCAGCGGCAGGAATCATCGATGTTGATTGGGTAGGTGAGTCCTCCAACATGGCTTCCTTCGGGGGTTCGCTAACAGGTGCTGGAGTAATCGTTGGGGTGATGGACTCCGGACTGGATACTGCGGTTGAATGCACGAGCCTATCCCATTGCAACTCTGTGAACAGCGGCATCCATGCAGACTTCGCTGGCAGATTGGTCGGAGTTGCTTCGTACACTTGCGGTAGTTGCACTGACGGGCCAGAAGATTACAATGGCCATGGGACTCATGTGACCGGTTCTGTTCTGGGAGATGGTTCGAACTCTCCCTCCGGCAATGACAACAGCGGAATGGCACCAGGTGCCCATCTCTTCATGCAGGCGGTTCATTCTCCAACAGGCGGCTGTAATGGCCTTTGCACTCCCTCTTACGATGTTTTCTTCAGCGAGGCACACGACGCTGGTGCACGAGTCCACACAAATTCATGGGGCTCTGGCCCTAGTGCCTCAAACTCTTGCAGTGGAGGGAGTTGTTTGGCTTACTACAGCACTACTGCATATCAGATCGATACCGAAGCCAATTCCCTCACCGACCTGACGATTCTTTACGCTATGGGGAACGATGCAATGGACTGCACTTACAACTCGTACGGACAGACTAACTGCTATGGGGGGAAAGATGGGGAGATCAACCTAGGTGCGATGAATCAGCAGGCAACTGCAAAGAATATTCTGTCGGTGGGATCGTCGGAGAATTATCGTGATGGATTGCCGCTATACGATATGACGTACAGCAGCTATTGCAACTCTGATCCGCCATGCGACGAGCCTTTTACCAATGAGAGGTTTAGCATGAACCCAATCAGAACAGACACGCTCTCTGACGATCCGGAAGGGATGAGTGCATACTCCAATAGGGGTCCTACGAATGATGGTAGGATTAAGCCGGATATTGTAGCACCGGGAGGATGGATTCTGTCAACCAGATCCGACTTGGCGAACACCAACGGACAAGATGACCCCAGTGGCTATTACACTCACAAGTTTGGAACCTCGATGGCGACCCCAATCACAGCAGGTTCGGTAGCCTTGGTAATAGAGTACCTAAACAACATAGGGGCCTACAATTGCAACCTTGCTACCAACCCTTCAAGCGACCAATGCCCTGAATCTGCTCTGATCAAGGCAATACTTGCATCGGGGGCACACGACTTGCTCGGCCAATATACGACCGGGGGAGATTCAAATGGGAATGGGGCTGAGGAAAAAGCTCCGAACAACCACGAAGGCTGGGGTCGAATTGATCTGCAACAACTGGTCTACTCTAGCTTCACGGAGGGGATCGAGATTTCCACATATGATAGCCACTCATTCAAACTCACAGTTCCAGATACCGGGATCGAAGATTTCAGAGTCGTTCTTTCATGGAATGACCCAGCAAACGGCCCTAGTGCAGGAAAGCAGTTGATCAACGATCTCGACATCCTACTGAAGAGTCCCAGTGGGGCGGTTCAGACCTACACAAATGACGATTTGAACAATCTAGTGGGAATCTCACTTGGTGGGGATCCGGAAGCTGGCGATTGGGAAATTGTTGTCACTGGGGCAAACGTCCCATCTGGACCTCAGAAGTACTACCTGTCTTCCAGCGTAGGCGTCATCGAAGACATGAGGCATCCAGTATCGGATGGATTGAATGAGCCTGGTTTCCAATCCGGATCAATATTCACCGAAACCACGATGTCTAGTGGTGGCGACCACCTCTGCGCGATTCTGGATGATTCATCACTCCAGTGCTGGGGGAGCAACTCGTTCGGACAATTGGGAGATGGGACATCCACCGACAGGCTGACGATGACCGAAGTGGGGCTCGATGCAGCGAGGACTGCAGTTTCAATCAGCTCTGGGAAGGACCATACATGCTCCATTCTGGATAATGGCGATCTGCAATGCTGGGGGAGGAACAACCATGGCCAACTAGGAGATGGGACTTCGGTTCATACCAATTCACCTGTCGATGTGATTCTATCCGGAGTGCCCGTACAACTGTCCTCGGGAGATTGGCACAGTTGCGCCATACTGGACGATGCCAGCCTGCAATGCTGGGGGAGGAACGATCAAGGCCAGCTTGGGGATGGGACTAATGTCGATAGCAGCACCCCAGTTTCCATCTCCATCGGGGAAAACGTCCTAGCAGTCTCAACCGGATCCAGCCATACATGTGTTGTAACTGATTCCTGGGCTCTGAAATGCTGGGGCGACAACAGCAACGGGCAGCTCGGGGTCGGTTCGACTGCTTCCTCCAACACCCCTTCGATAGTCACTGTTGGTGGTAATGCCGTGGCAGTGTCGGCAGGAGGAACCCACACCTGCGCCCTACTAGATGGTAACAACGTGAAATGCTGGGGCGACAACAGCAACGGGCAGCTCGGGGATGGTGGGACAAACCAGCAGAACGACGCATCCACCGTTGGATTCTCCTTGACTGGAGTGATATCGATCGACTCTGGAGATAGCCATACCTGTGCGGTTGATTCCAGCCATTCCCTCCACTGCTGGGGAGACAGTGCGAATGGGCAAGTAGGCGATGGCAGCACTTCGGGCCAAGTCACGTCACCAACTGAAATCCCACTAGGGCAGAATCTAGGTACTCTGTCAGTCTCATCTGGGTCCTCTTACACCTGTGTTGTTGGTAGCAACGACTTAGCCATGTGCTGGGGTGGACAAGGTTCGGGAGCGCTCTCCCTAGGAACCTCCCCTTCTGAGTTCACCACCCCCATGTGGAGCTACATCAGCTCTTCGGAGAGGGATTGGAACGATAATGGAGACCTGAATATCTTCGAAGTCGGTGTTAGCAATGACGATGATGGCGATGGTTTTCCTAACGTTGATGATAGTGATCCCAACAACCCAACGGTGGCAGCAAGCTGCGCTTCTGGGTCATTCGGCAGATTCACCTGCAGACAGGCAACTCCTGGATACTACGTTAGTGGAACAGGGAACACCGTGATGACTCCGGCGAGCCCGGGCAATTTCACGAACGCATTTGGTGCGACCTCACAAGTTCAATGCGGTGAAGGAAAGTTCCAGAGGCTATCTGGTCAGACTGCGTGCGATGATGCAGAGCCTGGCTATTACGTTCCTGGAACCGGGGCTTATGAGGGTACACCCTGCCCCGCAGGGAAGTACAATGACCTACCTGGACAAAGCTCGGTAGTTGCCTGTAAATGGGCTGAGGTTGGCCATAGCGTTCCAGTCCTCACACAGATATCAGCAGGGTCTTCGCACTCCTGCGCAATCTTGGATGATGGTTCGATTCGTTGCTGGGGCGACAACAGCAACGGGCAGCTCGGGGATGGTTCGAGGACACCGAGCCTAGAGCCGGAGAAGACGTCCACCCCCCTAGGAAGGAGAGCAGTGGCTATTTCCGCTGGCTCTCACCATACATGCTCTATTTTCGATGACGGTTCGGTCCGCTGCTGGGGGTCTAATGAATTCGGACAATTGGGGGATGGGACCACCATAGAAAGGACGACTCCTGCCTCAGTTGACCTTGGAGCGGGGAAAAGCGCAGTAGGAATCTCATCCGGAGAGGCGCACACCTGTGCAGTCCTGGACGATCATAGCGTCAAGTGCTGGGGTTTGAATAGCAATGGCCAGTTGGGAGATGGGACTACGACCGACAGGTCAAGCCCCATAATCGCTCAAATGGGAGGAGAAGTTCTTCTGGTCTCGGCGGGGTCGTACCACGCCTGTGCCATCATGTCGGATAGGTCAGTGGAATGCTGGGGGGATAACTGGATCGGGCAAATTGGAGATGGGACAAATGCCGATAGGTTGACTCCAGTAGAAATATCGATCCCAGGAAACGGTAGTG
>Ga0209404_10000370_pt1 | contig 35359 bp, 33 predicted proteins | sample TroAtlMetagenome_2_FD_187447 | JGI IMG/M metagenome (GOLD analysis project Ga0209404, IMG submission 187447) | Marine eukaryotic phytoplankton communities from Atlantic Ocean - Tropical Atlantic ANT8 Metagenome (SPAdes) (version 2) | ecosystem: Environmental > Aquatic > Marine > Oceanic...
GGCGATCCGCTGCAACATAAGTAAGAACGTCGACTGGGTTGGAAACCACAAACACGATGGCGTCCTTCCGGACTCCAACCTGTTTTATTTCATCGAGTATCGAGACAAACAGGTCTGTATTGCGATTAATGAGATCCAGACGACTTTCGTCGGGTTTGCGACGTAAACCTGCCGTGATGCAAATCACGTCACTGTCTGCCACATGCTCATAACCTCCAGCAACTATTTTCTGGTCGGCCGTACTCGGACCGCCATGTAGGATATCCAACGCCTGCCCTTCGGCAGCTTCTAAATTAACATCAAGCAGAGCGATTTCGCGGACGACTCCGCCACACTGCAATGCGAATGCAGCACTGGATCCGACGAGCCCTCCAGCCCCTATAATACTTACTTTCATTTCTCTATTCCTATTTCCAATGCCAAGTTAGGCCGTAGCTTTTTGACTAGCCAGTGCTGACATTACCCGCTCCGTGATCATCTGAACCAGTTGTTCCTGGTCCCCGCCGTTACCGACGTTAGCGTTCGCCCCCGTGTATCCACCCATTGCCGGCGGAGCTTCAAACGTTCGACGCGCTACGCCTGAATTCTCCCAACTGTCTTTGAAGACCGTATTCGCGCACATATCGCAGTCAGAATATTCATCAGCACGAGGATCAGAGAAACCGAGTTTCGCCTTAAGATCTAACAACTCACGTTGTTTATCTTCCGTGAAGTAACTGATATTCCCAAGGCCTTTGGCCAACATAAGCATACGACAATAGGCATCCAGGATTTCCGTCCACCAATATGCCTGCTCAACGTCAGCACCATAACTGACCGTACCATGGTTCGCCAACACTATCACGTTTGTTTGGTTTACGAACGGAAGAATCGTCTCGGCAAATGCCTTTCCGCCGGGTGTCTCATAACGTGTGATCGGAACGTCACCCAGGAAAATTTCGACTTCTGGTAAGACACACTGCGGAATAGGCTCCCGAGCAATTGCAAAAGCAGTCGCGTGAGGGGGATGACAATGCACCACACTCTTAATTTCTGGGCGGGCTTTATAAATTTCCAAATGAAGTAAAGCTTCACTGGATCTTTTCTTGCGCCCCGCCGTCTGGTTTCCATTCATATCGATAGTACAAATATCATCCGGTGTCAAAAACCCCTTCGAATGCATCGTCGGAGTGCAGAGAACTTCATTGTCGCTGACTCGGACGGAAATATTTCCATCGTTCGCTGCGGCGAAGCCCTTATTATAAATCCTGCGACCTATATCACAGATATCCTGCTTGACCTTAAACACGTTAGCCATTGTTACGTTTCTCCTAATTTCAACAGCAATTAACTGACATCAAGTTCATCTAAAATCGCGGCGTTATAGGCGTCCACCGGTTTCAATTCCGGTCGAAATGGCTGTGCCGCCTCGCCACCCTCACTGAGGGCCACGATATCGCCATATCCAACGCCTAGTTCATCCCACATGACTAAAAAGCCGGCGGAACTCGTATCTTTCTTTTGAAGTTCTTCAAGATTTAGAGGCACCACGGCCTTAAGGGTAGCCGCTTCAAACTCAGCGACGCTTTGGCTTAGTGTTACCGTGCCTATTACTTTTGCGAACCTCATCTTAAAACCCCTTATTCATCTACAGCCACGCCGGTATCGCCGCATATTGTTTTTCCAAAAACATTTCAATCACTCCGCTCAACCGCCAAGGTTTACCATCCCACGACGCCACCACGATAACGTTGGCAGCCGTCGCCTCACAGCGTCTCTCTACCGCAACAGGTTCCGCGAGTGAACCAACTTCAACTGCACGTACGACTGGACTCCGGCTAAGAGCAATAACGGCCACTTCCGGTTGCGGTGTAACAAGGACAACGCGATGGCCTCCCTCACAAATCCGCGCTGTCTCCCTGGTTGCTTTTACAATGCAATCGAACCGTTTTACTTCATCCCATAAGGAACTGACGCCGGCTGGAAGTTCGCAGTCACACTCCACCATGACCAAACGACCCTTCAACCGTGCACTTTGTCTCCCAAATTCCCGAACCGAATCACGGCGAAGGATTAACCCGCGTTCTCGAAACAAATCTTTTGCCGCGGGTGTAATAACGGCATCCGACCGAACAATCACTTCGCGACCTGGATGGTCAACGGTTGGCACTTGTTCTGTTGTTATCACTCTGTCACTCAACGCCTTTGACGTCCCCTGGGGTGACATCGACTTTTGATCAAGTTGATCCACGAGCCGGGATACGACTTCATCAATTACGGTCTGAATATCTTCTGGTTTTAGCATTAGTCTTTAATACCCATCACAGACCATCTGGCCGGAGTTGCCTCCGCCTTGAGCCTTTCCCGCATCGCTTTCCCATCCGAGGTAATAATGACCGTATCACCTTTCCCGGCTCCCGACGCATCAATCGCCAACAAGGGGTATCCATCCGGTGTCGTGCCATCCAACAAATAAGGTTGAACAATCAGCATTTTGGATCCCACCATGGAATCATGCTTCATCGTGGACACTGCCGTTCCCAGAACGCGCGCTTCTTGCATTGGGTGTTTCCCTAACGACCTAAGACGTGCAAATTATCAATCAAGGAACACCTACGCTCTCGCGTAAATGTCAATGGCGTCGTCACACCTTCACCGGTTGGACCGGCGATGGAAAAAGACAGGTACCCTTCACCACCTAGACCTAAGCCTGCCATACAAGGTCCATTCTTAACAAAAATGGTGGTATCCAATGCCTTCGCCATCTTGGTCATATTCGTTACGTTGTTCGAGTGAATAATGGCGGTATGGCGAAAACCATGTTCATATTTTTTTGCCAGCTCGATTCCTTCGTCGACGTCTCGAACTCGGACGAATGGAACGAAGGGCATCATCTGTTCAACGGTCACAAAGGGATGATACTGATCAGTTTCTCCGAATAACAACTCAGTGTTTTCCGAAACATGTAGACCGGCTCCCTGGGCCAACACCGCAGCGTCCTTACCCAAGTAATCTTTTGACGGCGCGTCGTGGTTATCTTCACCAACCTGGACAATCGCCTGGCTTGTCAACTGATCAACCTGCGCCCCGTTCAAACGAGCCGCCCCTGCACGTGCCATCGCATCCATCATCTTGTCAAAGACCGACTCCACCACGAACACTTCTTTTTCGGCGATACACAACAGGTTATTATCGAAGGCCGCACCCTGAATAATCGATACGGCGGCCCGATCAAGATCGGCCGTTTCGTCCACCACCACTGGGGGATTACCCGGCCCCGCCACGACGGCTCGTTTTCCGCTGTTGAGGGCTGCCCTGGCTACTGCCGGTCCGCCCGTTACGCAGATAATAGCTACATCACGATGCTTGAAGATAATGTCAGCGGTTTCGAGCGTCGGCTCTGCCATCACACAGATCAGGTTGTCGATGCCGAGATCGTCATAGATGGCTTTGTTAAAACGTCGCACGCCTTCGGCGGCCACTTTTTTTCCGCTTGGGTGAGGATTTACCACCACCGTGTTACCGGCCGCGATCATGCTCACCGCATTACCGGTAATTGTCGGAAGCGAATGCGTCACGGGCGTAATGGCCCCAACCACCCCAAAGGGAGCATGTTCCACCACCGCCAGCCCATGATCTCCCGAGAACACTTCGCTACGCATAAACTCAACGCCCGGAGATAGCATCCCCAATGTTTTAAGTTTATCGATCTTGTGTTCTAGACGACCAATTTGAGTTTCATTCATTTCCATCGTTCCCAATTCGACACACTGTTCGATGGAAATACGACGAATATGAGCGATGATCTTTTTCCGATCCTCAATCGTCATGGTTTGAAGTTGTTCGAATGCTGCCCTTGCTGCCTGAACAGCTTCATTGGCATCATGAAACACTCCATGGCGTCCAACAAGAGTGCCTCCGGAAACGACCGGAGCTCTACCAACTTCGGCCAGCACCTGGCTTACTACATCTCGAATTATATTTTCACTGATCTGCATATTTTTACTCACTTGCAGTTAAACGTTTCTCCACGTTCGGAATTAGGCTTCGTTTTCACGGTGATAAACGCATCCGTTATCCACATGAACCTGATCCACAATTCCGATTACCACGGCGTCAATAGGAAGCTTGCTCGTCACTTCGGTCATTCGGGCACTGGAGCCCTGCGTGAGCAATACAAAATCATTCACACCTGCACCGAGCGTATCGACGGCAACAAAGGTCCGGCCTGTTGTGGCCAGACTCTTTCGCTCCGTTTCCTCGAGCCTGTACGGTTCGACGACCAATAGTTTATGCCCGACCATTGATTCCACTTTTTGAGTGGACACAACGGTTCCGGTAACTCTAGCTACGAACATCTAATTACCTTCCACTAACGCTTTCGTTTGACGAGCAACGACGATCTCTTCATTCGTCGGAACTACCCAGATATCTACCTTGCTCTGCTGGCTGCTAATTTTGGTTTCTCCGGTAACGCTGAGATTGGCCGAATCACACAATTCAATGCCAAACGCCTCCAAATCCGCGCAAATAAGTTTGCGAACTTGTTCTCCGTTCTCGCCAATACCACCGGTAAAAACGATTGCGTCTGCGCCTCCAAGCTCCAACAGCAGTCCCCCCATATGGCGTCGGGTTTCGGAAATAAAGATATCCAGTGCTAGCTGGGCATCCTGGCTACCTGAAGCAGCCGCTTCCTCCAAATCCCGGCAATCTCCACTCGTTCCACTCACACCGGCAAGACCGCTACGGCTCGCCAAATGTTCGAGTACCTCATCGAGACTAAGGCCTGACTTTTCAATAATGACCGGCAAAGCGAAAGGATCGAAGTCACCTACACGATTATTATGAGGGAGTCCCGACTGAGGACTCATCCCCATCGTAGTAGCGATACTTTGACCATTGCGACTTGCACAAAGGCTGCTAGAGCCGCCTAAATGGCAGGATATTATCCGGAGGTTGTCACGTTGCATAATTTCAGACAAGCGTCCGGATATGTACCGGTGACTGGCCCCGTGAAACCCCCATTTCCGCACGTAAAATTCATCCGCCCACTTTCGTGGAATCGCGTAGTTTTTATTACGATCCGGAATCGTTTGGTGATATCCTGTTTCAAAAGCAGCCACTAAGGGTATCTCAGGCAATTTATCGGCAAGTTGTCGCATTGCATTGATGTAAGGAGGGTTATGAGCTGGCGCTACACCGCTCATTTCCTCCATCGCATCAAGCACTTCATGCGTGACTTTTTGTACCCCGCTAAAACGCCCGCCATGAACTGCCTTGAATCCAATTGCGGCAACTTCACCTGCCTCGGTCAAACATCCATGCTCCGGGTCGGTCAATTGCTCCAGGCATTGCCTGACAGCAACACTGTGATCCGGCACGTGAAGAGTCAGCTCAGTCTTTTTTCCGCCAATTACTACAAAGCAATTGCTTTGCTCCGCGCCAATTCGCTCGATACCTCCCTGAGCTAATTGCAGCTCAGTTTCCATGTCGAACAATCGATACTTAAAACTGGTGGAGCCAAGATTGGCTACTAAGATCTTCATCGTGTGATTCCTTTCCAAAGGTTCCCGTCACGTTTAGCTAAAAAACGCTCCCGACAACCCCTCTGCCGGACGAGGAATAACGTGACTGGAGATCAATTCTCCAATCTGACTAGCTGCACTAGCACCAGCTTCCACTGCCGCTCGAACGCTCCCCACGTCCCCCGAAACGATTGTGGTAACTAATCCACCGCCGATGTCAACGCGTTTTACTACTTCCACGTTTGCGGCTTTACTCATCGCATCCGTTGCTTCGACGAGACCGATCAGGCCTCGCGTTTCTATTAAACCAATTGCACTTTGCATCGTTAAGTTTCCTTATAAATCACAGAATTAAAAATCCCTGGTATCAACTAGCTCTTCGCCGTTTTCTTCGCAGGTTGCTTAATTACCTTTGCGACGTCAGCGTGAGGACGAGGGATAACCTGAACACTAACCACTTCACCAACGCGACCTGCAGCATTTGCACCAGCATCTGTGGCGGCTTTCACTGCAGCTACGTCGCACGTGACGAACGTGCTCACTAAACCAGAGCCAACTTTATCCCAACCAAGGAACTCAACATTGGCTGCTTTCATCATTGCGTCGGATGCTTCGACCAGGGCTACAAAACCCTTGACTTCGATCATGCCTAACGCTCCCATAGCAGTTGCCATTTCTTACTCTCCAAGTAAAAGTGACGTGGGAATTGGCCAACTTGAAAAAGTTGAGACAAACCTAATCCCCAAAACAATCTACGTTTCTCCTGATTTCTCAGAATCTCTCTCTTCCGGCTACCTATGAATGTGAATCACAGGCACACGGTTGTTTCTTCATTAATTCGAATCCAGTTGCCGCACTTAGGTTGCACGCATTTCCTTCATCTGTATCGATGTGTACTTCCAACTTCACACTGTCAGCCGCACGCACCTTTAAGTCTTCAAGGACCATCGAGCAGGCTGGCGACTCGATTCTTAGATCCATCATTTCCCCGTCTTCAACCCCGTAATAGGAAAGATCTCCCGTATTCATGTGCACGTGGCGGGCAGCGCGAATGACTCCTTGATCCAAATGAACTACGCCAGCGGGGCCAACTAAAACGCATCCGGGGGTTCCGGCAATCTCGCCGCTATGACGGACGGGAATGTCCAGTCCGAGTTGAACTGCATCCGTGTAGGCCAGCTCGATTTGACTTTCCGAACGCGTGGGACCCAGGACTCGAACATTCGGTAGCATGCGTTTACGCGGGCCAACGACCATCAATGTCTCTTCAGCCGCATAATAACCGTCTTGGTATAACCACTTCATGGGTGTCAAGGTATGTCCCGGACCGAATAATGTTTCCACATCTCGGTCTGACAAATGAATATGCCGAGCTGATACGTTCACAACCAATTCCGGTTCACCGTTGGTATATGGAGTGAGGCTCGCTGGAAAAGAGCTATCAGTACCCGTCGCCGCAGTAGGAAAAGTCTGATTGCTTGCTACCATCTGACGAACAATTTGTTCGACAAGACCCCGATCGAGCCCGGCGGCTGATATCGTTGGGTTCGCTACTACTTCCGCACTCACAATCTAATCCTCATTTGTAATTCAGGTTTGTTTATTTGTGGCCGCGATGTGAACCTGCACATCAGCAGCTTTCAGTTTCTCCACCCATTGAGGCTCAATGCCGTCGTCAATGACGATGGAGTCCAATTTTTCTAACTCACACATTAATGCAAGGCTCGACCGACCAAATTTAGTGCTGTCAGCGACCACCATGACGGTGTCAGCCGCTTCACACATTGCCCGTTCCGTTTCCACTAACAACAAGTTGCTATTAAAAACACCCCGTTCGGTAATGCCGGCCACACTAATGATCGCTTTTTGTACGTTCAACTCTGCCAACATTAAATTCGCATAAGGCCCTACCGACACACCGGTCCGACCATGCACATAACCACCAATCAAAACCAAGTCCGACCCATCGCCGGACGTGAACAACGTCGCAACCGGTAACGAATTCGTAACCACCTGGAGGGGCCGCCCGATTAATAAGCTAGCAAGCTCATAAGTCGTCGAACCACCATCCAGCAGTAATGTGTCCCCATCCTCTATCAACGACGCCGCAAGCCGTGCTATCGATTGCTTACGAGCAAATTGTTGCTGCTGACGATGATCAAAATGAGGCAATTTAGGACTAGGACCCGTGTAGAACACACCACCATGTGTGCGACGCACGCTACCTAACCTCTCCAGATAACCTAGGTCACGCCTTACCGTGGATCCGGAAACTTTTAATAAATTCGCCAAATTATGCAAAGTGGCAAATCCATCTAGCCGAATTAACTCTAACAATCGATTTCTTCGTTCTTCTGAACCCATCTGTGGCTACTACCTACGAAGTGATCCTCTTAAACGGTGAGCCCTAATGCGCTCTTTCTTGTAATATTATGTTCATATTATACCTTATTTTGAACGGAACATTCCATTGTTATGCGCATTTGTTGTCACAAGGGGGCGAAATAGGTCTGCTACACGCTATTTACAGTATTTCAGCCGATCGCCAATTGGGCAAAAACTTGTGAAATAAAGGTTTTGGTCGAGAATCAACCTAAGAAATGATCACTTTTCGATCTTGGACCTGGATTCGGCCCGTGGACAACCATTGCAAGACGGTGGGATATGCTTCGCATTCCGCCTGAAACACGCGAGCTGCGACGTCCTCCGCCTGATCGTCGTGATGGATAGAAACCGTGCGTTGGAGAATAATAGGGCCATGATCAAATTCGTTGTCCACAAAGTGGACCGTGCAGCCACTTATCTTAGCCCCGTAAGCAACGACGGCATCATGGACGTGGTGCCCGTACATTCCCTGTCCGCAAAAGGAAGGGATAAGGCTTGGGTGAATATTCACCACCCTGTTTTCGAAATCAGATGGGATTAAAACGTGTTTCAGGAATCCTCCCATAACAACATATTCGACACCGGCTTGACGACAGGGAGTGAACATCGCCTCACAATAATCTGAAGGTTGTTCGTAATCGCTTTTCCGAACCACCAGCTCCGGAATACCCGCCTTACGAGCGTACTCCAAGCCTGCCGCAGATGCCTTGCTGGCAATCACAAGCTTGATCTCAACCTGCAACAACCCTAGTTCAATCTTCTCAAGGATATTATGTAATGTTGTACCACCACCGGATATCCAGACAGCAATCGGTAACCGTCCGCTCATGACCCCATTACTCCAACGAGCTATTTACAGTTACATAAAGTTGAATATCCGCATCCGCAATCTTTCGCTCAACACTCTCGGCGTCCAAGCTTCCAATGACGACATTGTCAGCTAGGGTTTCTGCCGCAACAACATCCCCATGCTGATTCAACGTCTCTTGAAGAACGACCGACTCGGTTTCGATGGCGACGCTGATGCGATCAGTAAATTCGCAATTCAGTTCCTTGCGGCGATCCTGAATCATACGAATTAAGTCACGTGCATACCCTTCAAGAATTAACTCTTCGGTAAGCTCCGTATTCAGGACGACCACAGAATTTTTACCCTGAGCGGCAGCCCAGCCGTCTTTGGCTTGCAAACGGACCTGAATATCTTCATTATCCAGCACGACGGATTCTCCGCCCACTTCAATCGTTACGACACCATTCGCTTCCAACTGTGCAAGAAGTTCCCCCCCATTGGCTTCACCTAACACCGCCTTGACCTGAGGGATCAGCTTGCCGACTCTGGGTCCCAGCCGCTTAAAATTAGGCTGAATCAAATAATCAATATACTGGTCAGCTTCTGTAACATACTCAATCTGTTTCACATTGAGTTCTTCCCGCAACAATGCGTCATGTGATTTAAGCCACTGTTTATCCTTATCATCTCCAAGCACGACCTCAACCTTTTGCAGCGGCTGACGAACTTTAAGTTTTTCGTTCATTCGTGCGCTACGACCGAGGCTGGCAATCTCTCGCAATGTTGCCATTCGAACCGATAAAGCCTCGTCTTTAAGCTCATGCACGATCGTCGGGTAATTACAAAGATGAACACTTTCAGGTACACGCTCAGCAAACACGCCGGCTAACGTTTGCCACATATAATCGCTGAGAAATGGTACGAAGGGAGCAATTGCCTTGGTCAGCGTGATGAGACATTCATAGAGTGTCCAGTAAGCATCAAGTTTTTCCGTGTTCTGCTTGTCTGCGGCCCAAAACCGATCCCGACTTCGACGCACATACCAATTACTTAACGCATCCACAAATTCATTCAACGCCAGGGCAGCACCATAGTTGTCATAGCGATCCATACGATCTACAACGTCTTCGATCGTACGATGTAATTCGCTGAGCACCCATCGGTCAAGCTCACCGCGTTCCGCTACTTGCCGATACCCTAGCGCAGACGTAAGGTCGTCCGCTGATAATTCGCCGACCTCACCCGCAAGCAATTCCTCCGGTGAAAACCCGTCAATATTGGCATAAATTGTAAAGAAGCTAAATACATTCCAAAGGCGCAACAGAAATTCGGGAATGCTTTCCTTAATCGACTGCTCTTTATATCGAATGGGGGTCCAGGGCGCTTGGTTTGCGAAGAAATACCAGCGTAACGCGTCGGCTCCGTACTTGTCGAATATCTCATTGGGTTCACGGTAATTCCGCTTGCTCTTCGACATTTTCCGGCCGTCTTCACCGAGCATCAACCCGAGTACGATGCAGTTGCGATAAGGATGGGGGTATCCTCCGCCGGCCACCTGTTCCGCGCCGTGTTCTCCGAAAAGCATCGTACTAATTGACAACTGGCTGTAGAACCAACCTCGAGTTTGATCAAGTGCTTCGCTAATAAAGTCCGCCGGAAACTGTTCCTTAAACTTCTCTTGATTAGTATGCGGATAACCCCACTGTGCGAACGGCATCGCGCCAGAGTCGTACCAGCAATCGATAACTTCTGAAACACGTTCCATCCGCCCGGTTTCCGCGAAGGGGGAAGCATAGGTAATAGCGTCGATATAGGGCTTGTGAACTTTAAGGTGGTCCGACAATTCAGAATTCTCTGCCTTAGCCTTGTCCCAAACCTCCGTCCCCGATAACCCATCCTTATCCAACAATTCCTGATACGAGCCAATCGCCTCCATCCTCCCCGTCTCAGTACAAACCCAAATAGGAAGTGGCGTCCCCCAAAAACGTTCTCGCGAGAGTGCCCAATCGACGTTGGATTCAAGGAAGTTTCCAAAGCGACCGTCTTGAATGTGATCCGGAAGCCAGTTGATTTGCTGATTATTAGCAAGCATATCATCGCGAAATTCGGTCGTCCTAATAAACCAACTTTCCCGGGGATATTGAATTAGCGGATCCTCATCAGCACGCCAGCAAAAAGGGTAATCATGCAAATACTGATCAAGCAAAACCAGCCGACCTCGCTCCTTTAGTTCCCGGCTAATATCTTTATCCGCTTCTTTGACCCAACGACCAGCGTAGGCACCGGCTACCTCTGTGAACTTCCCGTCAGGACCGACGGCGCAAATTAACTGAGGCCCCTCACCTTCCAAAAACCGCTGCTGCTCAGACACGAGGACATCGTAATCCGCCTCGCCAAAGGCAGGAGCCATATGAACTAAGCCCGTACCACTGTCGGTCGTAACAAAATCAGCCGCAACCACCCGCCATTGATGTACCTGCTCTCCTCCACTGCAAAGTTCCCCGCTAGCATCACCCAAATCTTTATAGAAGTAATCAAACGGCGGATCGTAGCGGAGTCCCAGCAGTTCAGTGCCTGAACAAGTCGACTCGATCGTTAACTCACGTTTGAACTGTGCCGCAAGTTTTTCAACAAGACTTTCCGCCACAATCAGAACCCTGCCTGTGTCAGCATCACGGACACGCGCATACAGCAAATCTACGTGCACCGCAGCAAATTGGTTGCTGGGCAATGTCCATGGAGTTGTGGTCCAAATTAGCAATGATTCATCCGGATGGTCACGCAGGGGGAATTCGACAAAGACGCTAGGATCTGCCACTTCTCGATAACCCTGCCCCACTTCCCCGGCGCTCAAGGCAGTTCCGCCTTGTGCCCACCACCAGACAATCTTATGTCCACGGTAAAGTAGGCCACGATCAAACAGGTTTTTCAGCGACCACCAAACACTCTCCACATAGGACTGGTGATACGTGACGTAGGCCTCATTGAGATTAGCCCAGAAGCCCAAACGTTCCGTCAGTGCTTCCCATTCCTGCATATAACGCCAGACACTCTCCTGACAACGATGAATAAACGGCTCGACACCGTATTCCTCGATTTCCTCTTTCGAATGGATTCCTAATTCTTTACAAACTTCAACTTCCACTGGAAGTCCGTGAGTATCCCATCCCGCTTTTCGCTCGCAAAGAAATCCGCGCATCGTCTTATATCGGGGAAAGAGGTCCTTAATCGAGCGCGTCAGACAGTGGCCAGGATGTGGCATCCCATTGGCCGTCGGAGGACCTTCATAAAAAACGAAACGCTCAGCATCTTTCCGGTTTTGCAGCGATTTCTCGTAGACGTCGCCCGCCTTCCAGCGTGACAACACCTCGCCTTCGAGCGCCGGAAAACTGGGGTTATTTGGTAGTGGTTCGAACATAGTAAGGATGAATCGTCACGAAGATAGGTGATTATTGTTAACCGTCAAGACAATCGATGTCTCTATTTATCCGCCCCATCTTCCTTATCATCTCCATCGCCTGATTTCTTACCCGCCTTCTTTCCCTCAGCTTTCTTCTTCTCCTCAGCAGCCTTCTTCTCCTCAGCAGCCTTCTTTTTTTCTGCCGGATCTACAAAAACAAAGTCGTTCTCGAATTCCTCAACGACATCATATTCGTCTTCTGCTTCTTCTTCGAAGTCATCATCGAACTCATCGTCAAAATCATCTTCATCAAAGTCCTCGAAATCAAGCTCTTCGTCTTCATCCTCAGCATATTCACCTTCACGCTGTGGTTGGCCTTCAAACGCTTCAGCCTCTAAAGGAAATTGCTCTGTTTGCAACTCCGATTCCTTGGTTTCCGGCATCGCTAATACGGTTGCCATTAATCACTCCTCAATGTCTCGTTCTTATTTGTAATTTACCTACAGGTGCTCACTAACAATCTGCAGGCAAATGATGGACGCTGTCAATTTATCGCAGGATAGAATATTCGACAACACTAGTATTCAAAATGTTCTCAGACGCCTCCTCAGGTGTGGTAGTCTGAATTAAAGACCACATAGGCTGTTGTCAGGTCACTTGTCCAAATCCTGGCCTCTTCGGCACCCTCGTCCAACTCAATTTCTATCAACACAGATTCGGATTCCGCCATCGATTTACTTACCTTTTCAGCATCAAAGGGGCATGGTTCCCCTCCTTCAAAAAGCAGCATGCCGTTCAGACGCAACTTCAAGCCCTGCACGTTGAATTGTACTCCTGCATAGCCTGCCGCGGACGCAATGCGTCCCCAGTTAGGATCATTCCCTGCTATACAAGTTTTTACTAGATTACTACTTCCTATCGTCTCGGCAATCTGTTTGGCATCTGCTTTGGAGGCCGCCCCTTGAACGAGGATATCTATCAAGTGTGTCGCGCCTTCGCCATCCGCGGGGATCTGCTTTGCTAATTGAATCAGTGTTTTTTCGACCTCGGCCGAGACTTTGTCTAGGTCATCCCCCGTCAGTGGCAATGAGTTAGCCACGCCGTTTGCCAGAAGCAGGACCGTGTCATTGGTACTCGTATGACCTTCCACACTGATACAATTAAAACTCTTGTCTACTGCTCGCTTGAGAATTTGCTGGGCACTTTCCTGGGAAAGGTTTGCATCTGTCGTCACTGCCGCCAGCATCGTCGCCATATTGGGGCCGATCATGCCGGCTCCCTTAGCCATCGCCGCGATCCGCACGATTCCCTGACTTGTTTCAACGATACTACCCGCAGTCTTTCTGCCTTGATCCGTTGTCAGAATGCCATTGGCTGAATCGAGAAAGGCTTCTAAACCGGATGCCAGGCTACCCACTCCCTCTGCCGATGCCGGGATCAGCTTTTCCATCGGCAGAAATTCACCGATAATACCGGTAGACATCACGAGGACCTGTTCTGCCTCGATCCCGAGTAGTGCAGCCACATCTGCCGCCATCTGTTGCGCATCCTGTATCCCTCGGCTTCCCGTGCAAGCATTGGCGTTTCCACTATTGGTTACAATAGCGCGTGCCTGAGTCCCAGGTGTCCGGGAACGGCACAGATTAACCGGTGCAGCACAAATTAAATTCTGAGTATAAACGCCCGCAACTACAGCGTCTCTGTCACTCACGATCAACGAATAATCTGGACTGTTGGAATCGGACTTGAGGCCGCAATGATGTCCAGACCAACTGAACCCCTGAGGTAAACATTCTTCTTTCATACCATTCTTGCCCTTAAAGAAGCGCCGTGGTTTCTTCGTAACCACACATCAGGTTGAAATTCTGGACCGCTGCGCCCGAAGCGCCTTTGATAAGATTGTCGATACAACTTAACACAACAAGGCGATCACCGGACTGAGCCACATGCAGGTCGACAAAATTTGTGTGACGCACCGCGCGAGTTTCAGGCGGATTTGCAGTGACCCTAATAAAGGGTTCATTCCTATATGTTGTCTGAAGCACATCTATCGCGTCCGCAGCCGTCATCCCATTCGCCGGGTGCACGTAACAGGTGGATAAAATGCCGCGATTCATAGGTACTAAATGGGGCGTGAAAATCACATCCGCATTTTCCGTGCCCGCAGACGTCAGAAACTGTCTGATCTCTGGTGTATGCCTATGAGTTCCGACACCGTAGGCCTTGATGCTTTCATTACATTCCGGGTAGTGAAATGGCAATTTAGGGCTCCGTCCCGCACCGGTTACACCACTTTTAGAATCAATAATGATCCCACGCATTTCTATAATTCCATGCTTCACCAATGGCGTGAGAGGTAAAATCGCCGAGGTGGGATAACACCCGGGATTTGCTATCAAGGATGCGTTCGCAATTTGTTCCCGAAATAATTCCGGTAGCCCATAGGGGACGTTACCGATTCGTTCCGGATCCGGATGCGTAATACCGTACCACTTCTCATAAACGTCAATATCATTTAGACGATAATCCGCGCTGAAATCCACAACCTTAACGCCGTTATCGACAAGTGGCTTGACACAGGTCGCAGAGGCAGCATGAGGTAAACAACTAAAGGCTACGTCAACCTTCTCGCCCAACGCTTCCACATCAAGCGTTTCGAGATGCAGGTCCAGACAGCCACGCAGCTCGGGGTGAACCTCACTTACATGTGGTCTGTTTTCCTGCCTTGAAGTCAATGCAACGATTTCGACCTCTGGATGGCGAAGTAACAGCTTTAGCAGTTCTAAAGCTGTATATCCGGTCGCACCCATTACTGCGATTCGCGTTACCATGATTTTGTATCCGTTAGCAATAAAATTCACTAAACCTCAGAAGAAGCCAACCCTTGCGAGGGCTTGCCAAGTGGACTGAGTTTCAATGACCTGACTCTGAAGCAATAAGTATAACTTTTACGGGCTGTTTGCTTAACGGGGGAAATCTGACATTAATACACTTAGCTCCGCAAGCATCATAGCGCTTGCCCCCCAGATTTCCTGCCCCTTTACCTTGAAACATGGCACCTCGCGATGCACTCCGGCCAATTCACGCGTCGTGCTACTAATGCAATCAGCCCCTACCGCCTCCAAAGGAATATCGATCACCCGATTAATTTCAGCTTCATCGACAGTGTAGGAACCCGGTCGCGGACCGATGCCGACAATGGGCATTACGAGATTAAAACTGCCAAACACGTACATAGGGGTCAATATCCCCAACACCTCAATCTGATCTGACTTGATCCCCGTTTCCTCGTTGCATTCACGCACCGCCGCCTCTTCCCAACTTTCGCCAATCTCCAAGCCCCCACCCGGAAATGCCATCTCACCTGCGTGGAATTCCAGATCATCCCTACGCTTCACCATGGGAATCGTTATTTCACCGCCACGCGCATGCATAAGAAGCATTACCGAAGCCCGACGGGCGTCACGAGGAGCAGGCCCCCTGTGTCGCCCATAACTCATCGCTGGCTCCAGAAGCATTTGGGAATTGTGTCCCGGCAACGGCTCGTTAAAACGTTTGACTAAGTATTTTTTTAGTTTATTAATCATTGGCTACCGACGAATTTAAAGACACCGTAATACGAGAACTTTCCCGGGGGGGGAAACATTTTTCTAAAACGAGTGTCCTTGTCGAAACGGTGCCGAGTTTCTTCAGAAAACTGCGTGAGGACTAGGTAGTCGGCGTCATAGCGTGCACAGTTTGCTGCTAGTAAATCATTACCGACTCTACTTAGACTCCGCGAACCATCAATAAAAGGATAAACCGCATTTCGACGTTCGTTCCATTCCATGAGCGATTTGGCGTCCTGAGGCATATCCTTACGCGTCACAACTTCTCCGCGACCCGAGTACCATTTAAATGTTTGCTGACGTAATGGAGTGATCGCTATTGAGTCTCTGGAAGAATGATTCTTCATCCATAAGCATGCCAATTGCCAATGGCGATGAATTCGGAGCGTATTCTCTTTCCTGGCCAACGGATCCTTCTTCTTTGATTTTGGTAGCGTGAGGACGTCACTTCGTGGACGTGGATCCCAGTAACGATCACCCAATGCATCAGCCAAGTAAAGCCCCACGACGAGCAGCAGGATGCTGCCGCTAAGCCGCACACCGCCAGCGCTCTCACGACAAACTCCATACACGACCACGCAGGCCATCACACTGGACGCCAAAGGCACTAGCACGTCACTCGTGCGGTAAAAATAAAACCGAAGCAGGCGGTGTTGTAAGGGCGAGTCATCCCCAATCCCAAAAGTTATCAACACACCTACCGCTGCAAATAACAGGCTAATCACCGCAGGGTAAACCACTAGTTTATGCGACGGTTGTCGCCATTGAGAGGAAAGACTCCAACCAAACCCAAGTCCCACCACCATGACGAGAAACATTAGGATGCGTTCCGTGGAAAAAGTCGTGACCACGAGGTGATGGGGTAACCTTACATGTACGTAGAGGTAGTTAGCTTCGGCCGCCACGTTCGGATCCGAACTCGACAACAGCAGGCCCGGCACCAGGCCTCCTAGCGAAAGGAAGCCCCCTAACATCAAACACATTACTTCCCCGCGAGCGGGTTTCTTCTTAGTCGAAACTAATGTCCCTATACGGTAAATAAGCAAACACAATACGATCCAACCACCAACTAACACATGAATCGCGGAAGCCGTTCCAGCTAAGAGCCAGGTTTGGGACCACTTGGATTCCAAGGCCCTGTTGCCCCCCCAAAATGCCAGACCATAAGCAATCGTCTTCGCTTCAAACCCACCAATGACCCACTCGCCAGCCAGATGAAAATTTTCAGACAGGATGACAAACACCGAACCAACAAACACGCCTACCAAAGGGCCCTTCGATACCTTCCGCCCAAGCGTCACTAACGCCGAGCCAATCAAAACCCACGAAACTATCCTGCCTATCCAGGCCACGACGGGAAGTTCAAACAGAAGGGTTAGCCACCCAAACATCCAATAAAAGCACAAATGTGCATCTGCTGAGGATAAAAAAAAGTCGGTCGGACAAAAGCCAGGATCCCAATAATGCTTCGCCTTTACGAGGTAATGCGCCTCATTCACATCCGGGGGAGGATTGCCATGAGATAAGGCAAAGACCAACACCAGCAAGACCACTTCCAACAAGTAGCCCAGTGAGTTGATCTGATACTTTTTTGTTTCGCCGTGCAAGTTAAGCTCTCAGGATTCACGAAGACCGTTAGCCTTCAAGGGCTGAAATGGCCTTAAAATTGCCCTTAAGTGATTGATATAGATTCTGGTAAACGGGAAAACGAGCGTCATATATCCGTTTTGTTTTTCTATCCACCGGCGTCGAACTTGTTTCCCGAATGGTGGCAGCACATGCCTGCTGTACATTCTTATAGGCTCCTGCACCTACGGCGGCAAGCAACGCCACACCATAGGCCGGTCCCTGTTCTGCATTGATCGTCACAGCCTTCGTACCAAATACATCGGCCTGCAATTGTCGCCACAGTTTACTTTTGGAACCGCCGCCGGAAACACGTACTTGTTTAACGGGCACCTTCATCCCCCGAATGATTTCGAGACTATCTCGCATTGAGTAGGTCACCCCTTCCATGATGGAACGCGCCACCTGTGCGCGGGCGTGAGCTAGGGTCAAACCTACAAAGCACCCTCGGGCGTCAGGGTCAGCATGCGGAGTTCTCTCTCCGGCGAGGTACGGAAGGAAAAACAAACCGTCCGAGCCTGGACACGCCTTGCTTGCTTCCCGGTTAAGGACATCGTAGACCTTTTCGCCAACTTCCGAGCATAATTGTTCCGCGAACCATTGTAACGAACCTCCCGCACAAAGATTGACCCCCATCATATGCCATTTACCGCGAACTGCGTGACAAAAAGTGTGCAATCGGCCAGCAGGATCTACTTGCACTTCGTCACTATGAACAAACATCACGCCTGACGTACCAATCGAGGTGGAAAGAACTCCGGACTTAACCACCCCAGTACCCACGGCATTGGCAGCGCAATCACCTGCTCCCCCAACGACGACACAATCCGATGTCAATCCAAGTGTCTTGGCCACTTTCTTGGTCAGAGTACCAGTAACGTCCTCCGACTCATAAACCTTCCCGAACAACGACTCGTCAAGATCCAATTTACTCAAGAGCTTTGTAGACCACCCTCTTTTCCTGACATCCAGCAATAACATTCCACTGGCATCGCTAACCTCCGTGGCATACTCTCCCGTCAAACGGCGGCGCACATCATCTTTGGGCAAGAGAACTTTGTGCAAGCGAGCATAATTACGAGGCTCATGATTTCGCAACCAGAGAATTTTAGGGGCCGTAAAACCCGTGAGCGCAGGATTGGCAACCATCTTGATCAAAGAACGACGTCCACCGGCCCTACTTTCAATCTCCTCACATTCCTCCGCAGTACGCTGGTCATTCCACAATAGTGCCGGACGAATAACCTTATCGTCTTTATCCAAAAATACACTACCGTGCATCTGTCCGGATAACCCAATTGCCTTAATGGATGCTGCCGGTTTACCCGCTTTGGAAACCACGTTACGGATTGTTTTTACTGTGGCCTTCCACCAATCCTCCGGGTTCTGTTCACACCAGAGCGGTTTCGGGTGAAATAATTTATAACGAGCGCTGTCTTCCGCAAGAATTTTCCCTCGCTCATTTATCAAAATCGTTTTCGTACCCGAAGTACCAATATCGACGCCAAGAAAGTAACTCATCCTGTCTCCATTATCCTGTGGGCTTTTACATTTACATATCCCCGCGATCCCTTGGCAGGTAATACAATAAAGTATTCTATTATTTCCCCTGCCTTCAACAAGGTCGGCCTCGTCTTCCCAATCTAATTTGATTTTGGTCTCATGCTCAAACCTTCCGCTCTCACCCTTCTCATTTTGGCGACCTCCCCGTTACAGGCTACCGAGCCGCTCAAGCTTCCGGTTCCAGCGGAATGGCGTGTCGAAAACACCTCCTACCCGCCACCGTGGGCCCAAACACTGCCATGGAAGGGAACCATCCAACTACGTTTCCCGAAGTCTTTCTTCGATTCTCATAGTGATTATTTCTGGTCCTATCCCATCCTTTACCAACTCCGGGGCGATGCCATCACAAATAACAAAGAACTCAAACGGGCGTTGCTGGAATACGATGCGGGCCTTTATGGCAGCAAGTATCCTAAGGAAAAAATAAAAATAACCCTCGGCTCGGGGCGGGCAGACGAGAACTATCCAATAATTATCGTGGATGGCTTCGATCCGTTCACGACTAACAAACCACTACGCACCTGGATCGTATACCATCGACGTTACGAGAAGAAATCTGACACAACGACCATACTACTCTTACGTAGTTCACAACCTTACGACGCCGAGAACGAGGTCTGGAAAACGCTTCGGACGATGTTTCGACCTCAGACTGGTTTTTAGTCATGCGGCATTTCTGCGACGCCCACCACTCGCCCCAAAGACCAGGTAATTAGCTTGCTACCCATGAAAAATTCGCCGACCTGGTTTCCCTGGGCATCTATTTTCTTTTGGTAGAACAGGTAAGGTGCCAGGCTTCCGTCATCTCGACGAATCCAATACCACTGCATCGGCACGAGCTTGTCCGCCATGAAAGTTAGTCAATCGCAGGATGGTAGCCGGTGGCTTTAGTTAGAATTCGATAGAAACCTTTACCTGCAGTAATATACAAAGTATGAATTTCTTTTCCGCGGCCAAAGCTCACATTGGTCGGAAGTTCAGGGGTTTCGATATAACCTAACTCCTCTCCGTCTGGCGTGAAAATCACAATCCCAAATCGACTGGCACTACGGACGGCAGCATAAACCCGACCATCTCTATCGACCGTCATGCCATCAACTCCCGTCTCGCCACCAAAATCATGAAGCACTTTCCGACGAGACAACTCTCCCCGACGGTTTACATGAAACGAATTCAACGTCATCCGACCGGGCTCAAAGCCTTCTTCCAAATCCGCTTTAGCGGAACCATTATCCGTCTCGGCGATGTAAACCGTCCTCTGGTCAGGTGACAGCACTATCCCGTTCGGCTTATCAATTTCAGCGGTTGCAATCGACAGCGTATTATCCACGTCCAACCGATATACATCGAAACTTTCCAATTCCAATTCTTCCGGACCAACATATTTAGGGTCTGTAAAGTAAACTCGCCCCTTCCGGTCAATGACGATATCGTTTGGCGAATTAAATCGCTTGCCTTCGAACTTCGAATGAAGAACCTCCACAGACCCATCTTTTTTAAATTCCACTAAGGCTCGGTGTCCCCCCAAAGGCGACGCACAACAACCAAGCAATCGCCCATCACGAGTAAACATCAGTCCGTTACCCATTCCACTGTCCGGGCAATAGACATCTGTTTTACCTGTGCGGGGATTAAACCGCATAACCCGTGCCGGACCAGAATCAAAGGGCTGCGAAAAGTCTGAGAAGTACATATTCCCGTCTGGGCCTGCTGACGCCCCTTCCGTGAAACCCCCTTCTTCCCACAAAGTCTCCAATTGTTCCCCGTCAATGAGGACGCGACTCCCACCCTCAATCTTCAATTCATCTGCCATACCCATTCCCGCCATCAGCATGAAAGAAAACAGAACACTGCTGTTTAACTTTTTCATCTCTCTATACCTTTGTATTTCTAGCATCCGCCTGTTTAGAACCTAGTGGAACAAACCACCGACAACCAATGCTTCGAGTCGTTTGAACGTTGAGTTCCATTGTAGCACTTCAACAGCAACTTCGCCTTTCAGGGGGAATTCGGACGACTCAATGACTTCCGCTAGACGATCCTCAAAATAAAGTTCGACAGCGGTCCCGTCGGACATGACACCATTAACCGTCCTACCTCTCTGATAATTGTCAGGTAATTTGAATGAAAAAGTCCGTTTGAAAGATTCAAGTTGTACAACAAACTCGTGCGCTGCACCCTCTAGCAATTCTTCGAGGCGTTTCAATTCAACGGAATAGGCCTTGGCATTTTTGATAGCTTGCAACTGGTCAATCAGTCGATCTTCGTGAAACAAGTCGTTATCGCCAGTCTGTTTTTCAACAGCAGGATCCTTTTCGGCAGTATCCACTGCCTGATTTCCCAACTCCCTATCGTAATCGTTGACAGCATCTTCTATTGAGGCTACCGACGACTCCGGCATCTCGCCCCGCTGGACAGTGGAAGAGATCTGGTCGTCCAACGATTCACTCTCCGTCGCGTGTGATTCCATTGGCTCGCTTGCCTGTGGGCCGGCGCCACCAGCAATTCGCTTTTGAATGATTTCCCGGTGAACGAGCAGCAACGGGGAATCAGGATCGACCATCTTAATCAAAGAAATCCACCCCTGATATTCAGAAAACGACACCGTAGTATCCTTGCCCATCTTCAGTCGATGCTGAACCGCACGCACCCAACGCCTCCGACTACGTGGGAGGCTAACCTTATCATTTACAACAAGCCCCGTTACCTGTTGACGTCTGTGATAACGAATGATCCGTTTCTTCTTCTTGTTGAGCGTGTACTTATAATCCCTTAAAATGACACCCGTATGTTGTAATAGCCGATGCACAACATTACGATCATAGCTTTTTAATGAAAAGGTTAAGTCATCTGCGTAACGGGTGTAATTCGCGTTAAACTTTTCTGACAAAGCGAACAAACGAATATCCATCGCCTTATTGATAATATTACTTATCACTGGACTAGTGGGAGCTCCCTGTGGTAACCCCATACCGTAACAAACCAACTTCGTAAGCAAATCAGCTCCTGCCGGATCCCAGCCGGTCTCTGACAAGTAACGATTGACCCTGATCCTGTATGTATTAGGAAAGAACTCTTTGATATCGAGCTTGATAACAACCTCGTGCCCCACATGGGGTTTGGCATTATCAACAATCGACCTTCCTTTGACGAAGCCGCAGGCAGAGGGATGAGTTTCATAATTCGCGAATAGTTTGTGATAAAGAGCGAGTTGTATCTTCTTCGTTTGTGGATCAGGAATTTGCAGTTCCCTGAATCCGCCTGAACGTTTAGGTATACGAGCCACTTCATAACCAGGTTCCCAGTCAGAACCTAAGCCCTCTAATTCGGGGACCAACTTGTAAATACGAGAAATACCGGAAACCGGTCCGTAAACTTCCGGTGCCAACTCACGTTTTCGCTGCGCCACGACTGCTTTTTGAACACGGGATAAACGTTTGAAACCATCAAGATTGACGACCTTGTCCTGACTGACGTTCTTCGCAAGTCGATTCAAAAACCGAACGCACACGATAAAAGCGAGGAAGAGGAGCAAGATGCTAAAGCATATGGCAGCCCCGGCACCGTCTGCAAACAACATATCCAAATTTTGCATGAGTTTAAATCCGCTAATACCAAAAAAATAGGTTGGCCCGAATAACCACCCGGACCAACCCTAAGACGACTCCCTGCTATGGCTATGCCAATGCTGCCCGTAGCATACGGTGCAGTTAAAAATAACGCAGCGAAGCAAGGCAAGTTTTAACTGCACCGTAGGCTACGGGCAGCACAAATACCTTTCCCAACTGCAATTCCCAAGGATGACGAAACATCACCCTATAAACGCCAAGGCTATCGTGTCCTTAAAGCCTACCTAAAAGACCAATCTTTTCGCAAGCAAACTAGTGAAAATCCAATACGCGATGCCTATAGTCTTATATAGGCATCGGACCTAAGACTACTCAGACCTTTCAGAACGAACGATTTCATACTATGAGAACCTCCGGCGTTATTTTCGTTTTACTTCTGTTGCCGACGGCTGTTTGTCAATGTACTGCCGGGGACTTACTTGTAACCATCAGTGAGAAAACCACCCACATTACCGCCCCCCTCAAAGCAGATGGATATCCCGATTATCTAGCAGCGCTTAACGCCAAGGTTCGGAGTGAGACGACCCCTCAAAACAATCTTGCCCTCGGACTCTGGGAAACGTTTGGCCCGTCTGGGATTCCCGTGGAGCTTAGACCGTTTTTATTTGAAGCCATTGGCGTCGACGAAATTCCTGTTGAAGGAGATTACCTGGTCGACTTGGGCACTTACCAAAATCAACAACTCGGCCAATTTGACGCATCCAAAACAACCAACGATGAATATGCCGCTAAGTCACGCCAATTTGAAGAAGCTTATAGTTTTGTAGTGGGAAACCATTGGACCAAGCAAAGCCACCCGCTCGTTTTCCAGTGGTGGGAGCAAAATCACAATCATATCGAAGCGCTCGTACAGATTACAGCAACACACGACCAGTATTACCATCCCTATGTGTTACCGTCTGGCTCTGGTGACGGAGACAAGGAGCCTGGTTCCCCTGTTTTAATTTCCATCCTTCTCCCCGGGGCCCTACAAGCACGAGAGGCGGCGCGAACCTTATCGATCGACGCCCATTACCATCTCGGGCAGGGGAATATCGATGCGGCCATCCGCAGCGCTATTGCCACACATCGCATAGGGAGACTTACTGCACGGGGTGGTACTGTCATCGAAGGGCTCGTTGGGATAGCCATCGGTAGTATCGCGTCGTCAATAGATCGACACATCCTAACCGCCGATGGTCTTAATCCAAAGCAACTTGAGAATCACCTCGCTCAGTTACGCTCCCTACCCTCGATGCCATCCATGATAGATAAGGTCAATTTAGCGGAGCGTTATACGTTCCTCGACGCTGCAATTCATGTCGCTAAAAATGGGGCTTCTTCGCTAGATCTTTCCACCGGCAAAACAGCAAATTCTATCACTAGAAACCTTCGAAATACCATCTCTTCAAGGATCGTTGATTGGGATTATGTTTTGAGCAAGGGTAATTATTGGTACGACGAAATCTATCGGGTCGGAACTATTGAAAACATTCCCGAACGAACTGAACGACACGCTGAACTCGTAAAACGATTCGAAGCGATTCGCAAGCAATCCAGCGACCCCATAAGCCTGGCAAAAGAAATACTTCTAAGCGGCAAGTCACTTCCCGAGATCACTAGCGAACAAGTAACTAACATCTTGATTTCGCTGATGATGCCTGCATTTAGCAGAATCTCCGATGCCGAAAATCGGTACTTAATGGAAAACGAGATCAGCCAGTTGGGAATCGCTTTGGAATTACACTACCTGAAAAACAACTCCTATCCCTCAAACCTAAAAGCTTTGACCGGGCCGAATCTAAAAGATGTGCCCAACGACCGATTCAACGAGGGAGGCCTCACTTACAAAAGCACGGCAACAGGTTACCAACTTTATAGCTTCGGACTGAACCGACAGGACGATCGCGGGCAAACCCGAGAGGATGACCCTGATGCAGACGACCTTGCCCTGAAACGCCAGCATTAAAAAGCGAATTCTACAATTCCACTATCTTCACGGATATCTGAAATCTCTCCCCTTATTTTTGAATGCGAAACTACTGGCGTGTCATTGTCCAAAAGCCTGGCCGAGGGATCAACCAAAGGTTTTCGCGTGCCCCAGATCGTAGGCCGAATAGTCGATGGCTGGATACAATTGACACTTCCGTTCACGTCAGCTACACCTTCTATATCCTCGCTGGTTAGGTAGAATATTCTTCGTTGATAGTAAAGGTAATCAAGTCCCTGCATGGGGGCATCAGCCGTCAATTTAGAGTAACCGACCACAGTTTGATCTTCGCTGGCTGTTAGGAGCGGACCACGCCGACTTCTGGCATTTTTCACGAAGGCCGTACGGACGTATGGCAAATCTAAGACCGGTCGAATCCAAACAATACTGCGTTCATACGCCAGTGGATTATCATGGTCCCAATCTACAAGGTTATCCGCCGAAATCACGCGCCGAATCTCGAGTCTTCCATCGTCATGTATGATATTCCTAGTTTTCACCATCTTTAAGGACCACCTTTGAGAAAGCTGCGAATTTCAACTTCGAACACTATTTAGTAATGCAACCTACGTGCCAATTCGTTTTTTTTTGTTAATTCCTTTCAACTAAGGGGGAATCTGTAGTTCTTAGTCCCTCCCGATTATCTACAATGCACCGGCGATGTATCAAAATCTCACACTGGTGTATCATTTGCAAACAGGTCCATGACATTATTTAGGCGATCCTGCTAGCTCCTTATAACGGGCCCAAACCTTACTCATCCGCTACAACAAAAACTATGACAATCACAGCAACCATTCTCGCCGGAATCCCCAAATCTAACTATTCGCTTTATCACAAGGTTCGATTTCTTGTCGGTGACCCAACAGCCCTCATTAAAATAGAAGGGAGTTCGGATGACCACTCGATGTTTATCGTAAGAGATATCGAAATGCAGAGGGCTCGGCGTGACGCTCGAGCTGACAGAATCTCCTGTCCGGCAGATCACACACCTGAAGCAGGGCTTTCAGGCGATCGCGAAACTGCAACCGCCCAAGCCACGGCGGAATACCTAATCAGCCAAAACGTTACTACAATCACAACGGATCGTAGTCTGCCCTATATTTTTGCTCATCATCTTCTACTTCGCGGACTAGAAATTCAATACGATGCCAACTTAGGCGTATTGGAGCGTCGGCAAAAAGACGCCGAAGAATCGGCATGGCTACAGCAATCGCAATCGATCACGGAAGAGGCGATGCGTCTGGCATGCGAACTTATTGCCAACGCCGACGTGAATGACCAGCAGCAATTAGTCCACCGAGGCGAAGTACTCACATCCGAACGCGTGCGTTCGGTTATAGATATCTTTCTGTTGGAACGAGATTATTTCAATCCCAAGAGTATTGTTGCTTGTGGCACGACTGGCGCTGATTGCCATGATTATGGTTCTGGCCCGCTTTATACCGAGCAACCTGTCATCGTCGACATTTTCCCTCAAAACCGAAAGACACTGTATTACGGGGATTGCACTCGTACCGTTGTGAATGGACACATCTCTGATACGCTTGTTCGAATGCACACGGCGGTTTGCGAGGCTAATGCGGCAGGTTGCGCTGCAGCCAGACCTGGTGTAACGGGCGAAGACGTCCATAAAGCAACCATCCAGGTAATCCTTGAAAATGGGTTCAAGACGGGGCTGCCATCTGATAGTGATCCTGAGTCATTTTGTAGTATGACTCATGGCACCGGACATGCCGTCGGGCTCGAGGTTCACGAACCTCCTTTGCTCGACTTCGGCGGCCCGGAACTACTACTTGGAGATTGCCTCACCATCGAGCCTGGACTTTATTGTCGCGCACTCGGTGGAATCCGTGTTGAAGACATGATCATTCTAACTGAACAAGGCAACAACAACTTAAACACCCTCTACACTGGATTAGACTGGAAAAACTAGCAGCCCTATGAATATTGTCTCTTTAATCGACCATGCAATCCTGCATCCCACTGCCGACGACTCCGAACTTACTAAGGGCTGTGAGTTGGCGGCTCAGCTAGAGGTCGCCACTGTTTGCGTCAAGCCTTATATGGTCGCCCGAGCGGTTCAACTCCTTCATGGTTCACCAGTAGGTGTTGGTACCGTCATTGGATTCCCGCATGGAGGGAATGCAACGATCGTCAAAAGCGCTGAAGCCGAACGTGCCTGCCTCGATGGTGCGGAGGAACTCGATATGGTCGTCAATGTAGGCCGTGTCCTAGCTGAGGACTGGGAATATGTTCAAGCCGATATCGCGGCCGTGCAGATCATTGCCCGTAGTCACAAGGCGTTGTTGAAGGTTATCTTCGAGACCGATTACCTGCAAGACTCCCACATAGTTAAACTCTGCAACATATGCTCCGAACTGCAAATTGATTTTGTCAAAACATCCACCGGTTTCGGATTCACAAAACGCGAATCCGGCGACTACAACTATACCGGTGCCACCATTGAACACATTCAACTTATGCTAGACAACGTGGATGGCAGCGTACAAGTCAAAGCGTCGGGCGGAATCCGAACCTACGAATACGCAAAACAACTGTCTGATATGGGGGTGACCCGGCTGGGCACCAGTGCCTCTCAGGCAATTGCCGATGGCGGAGTTGGAGAAGGTTACTAGACTCGTGACAATCGAACACTTCAGTACGCCGCCTGTCGAAATCATCCGCCTAAAACGCGACGGACATGCGCTTTCCGAAACCCAGATCTCGCAACTGATCAAGCAATATCAGAACGCTACCTTGCTCGATTCACAAATGGCAGCATTTGCCATGGCCACTTGCATCCAGGGAATGAACGCCGACGAGACGTATTACCTTACAAAGGCAATGCTGGATAGTGGATCTCGTCTCGTTTGGCCCACCGACTCTGTCGTTGTGGATAAACATTCTACCGGTGGAGTAGGTGACAAAGCATCCTTGCTCATAGCCCCTCTTCTCGCTAGTTTTGGTGTTCGCGTTCCAATGATCTCCGGTCGGGGACTCGGCATTACTGGGGGCACCCTGGATAAATTGGAGAGCATCCCGGGATTCAAAACCTCTCTCTCCTTAGTCGAGTTACAAAATACGGTGAACGCCACAGGGTGCGTCATTACGGGCGCAACCGAAGAAATTGCTCCCGCTGATCGAATGCTATACGGCCTGCGGGACATCACCGGCACGGTCGCATCTATCCCGTTGATCACCTCAAGCATCCTTTCAAAAAAACTAGCCGAGTCTCCCGATGCCCTAATTTTCGATGTCAAATGCGGTACCGGCACCTCCATGAGAAGTTTAAAGGAAGCCCGTGAATTGGCAGCCATGCTAGTGCAGACCTGTCGTCGATTTTCTGTCAAAGCCAAGGCCATCATCACGGACATGGACCAACCTTTGGGGACGGCTATTGGAAATGCTGCCGAAGTACGAGAAGCATTACTTTCATTTTCTGGGTCTGGCCCCCCCGACCTGGTTCATCTGGCTACTACCTTCGCATACGAATTATTAGTGCTAAGTGGGAAAATGGTCACGTACAACGACGTCGCTGAGAACCTCACCAACGGTTACGCCCAAAATCATTTCGAAGACATGGTTAAAAAACAGCATGGCAAGTTATGCCAACTTGCCAGCCCTCACTGGACCCCCTTGATAGCCACACAAAAAGGCTACCTTGCACGGGTAGATACGGGTGCCCTCGGAGCGTTGCTTGTCCGGATGGGAGGGGGGCGTCAACTACCTGATGACACGCTCGACCCCAGCGTTTCGCTGGCAGTTCCTAAAAAGGTTGGTGAACTCATAGAAAAAGGTGACGTCATTGGTGCTGTTTCCCACACAACTCCCGAGCCTTACCTCAACGAACTCAGGGCAACGCTCCACATTTCCAACACCCCCGTTGAGCCACGCCCTCTGATAATGGGAACGGTCACTCAGGACGCAGATAAGGAATAACGATGTCACCTACAGAATTAATACAACATGCACTTAAGGTCCGCCTAAATGCTTTTGCTCCATATTCTAACTTTCTGGTCGGCGCCGCGGTCTGCAATGCCCAAGGAGAATATGCCGTCGGTTGCAATGTGGAAAATGCAGCTTATGGAAGCACTATCTGTGCGGAAGCCGCAGCGCTCAGTCAGGCCGTCGCAAAGGGTATCCAAGCCATTACCGATATCGCCATCGTTACAACGTCGGGCGTTACTCCATGCGGTAATTGTCGCCAGCTCATTGCTCAATTAGCTCCGGACTGCCGTGTGCATCTCGCAAATCTCGAGCCTAATACGACACGAACCATAACCATCCGTGAATTACTCCCGGATGCCTTTACCTCAGTCCCTCAGTAACTACAGTAACAGCCCGGGAAGTCGATCGACCATCAGAGTACGCTGCTCAAAGGCATAGGCAAGCTGAAGCACTTCCATATCACGTCGAAATCGTCCCACAATCTGTATCCCAACGGGCAAACCCGTTGGTGTAAAACCTGCCGGGATAGAAATCGCCGGCATTCCCGTTACCGTTACAAAATAACATGACTTCATCCAATCAATATAAGTTTCCATTTGCTGCCCGGAGATCTTCCGGACAAATGGCTCGTTGATATCAAACGGAGCGACCTGACTCACTGGAGCGACTAGAAAGTCATAGCGTTCGAAGAACTGCCTTGTCTTCTGGAAAAGCGAAGTTTGACGTTGCTGGGCCTTCCCCACTTCCGGCCCCGTCAATTGGCGTCCCTGTTCGATATTCCAGAGAACGGTATCCTTCAGGTCAGCTTCATGGCGAGACACCAAGGGACCAAACTTCATCTCAAAACGGAAAGCACGTAGCACTTTAAAGACTTCATCCGCACCGTCGAAATCTGGACATGCCTCTTCTACAACACATCCAAGCTCTTCGAATAACGCCCTTTGATTTTCAATAATTTCCCACACTACAGGTACCACCGGCAGGCCACCCAGCGTGGGTGCGAAGGCCACTCGTGACCCTGCCATTTCGCCTACCAACTCTTCTGCGAAAATAGACGCTGGTTCTTGAAGGCTTAATGGCGACCGATCATCAGGGCCGGCCATCGCCTGCAACTGCAAAGCAATGTCTTTGACATACCGGGCCATAGGCCCTTGGACACCAAAAGAAAAGAACGCATTATCGCTCGGCCAACTGGGCACTCGCCCCGTCGAAGGCCGAAAACCTACCACATTACAGAAATTGGCCGGATTGCGTAGGCTACCCCCCATATCACTACCATCTGCGATTGGGACCATCCGGGTAGCCAACGCCACGGCAGCCCCTCCACTGCTTCCTCCACATGTCTTTGAAAGGTCATAAGGATTACAGGTTGCGCCGAATACCGTGTTGAAGGTTTGAGATCCAGCACCAAATTCTGGCGTATTGGTTTTACCGACGGTCACGACCCCAGCGTGTTTCAGACGCTCGATCAAGAGTTCATCTCTTTGAGGAATATGATCCGCATAAATCGGACTGCCAAACGTGGTGCGAATCCCTTTAGTCATCGTGAGATCCTTGTGCGCCATGGGCAGGCCATGTAGCAGGCCCAATTCTTGACCCGAGGCCTGTATTTCATCCAAGGCCTGCGCACGTTTCTCAGCAGTTTCAGCCGTTAATGTGACAATGGCATTAACGGACGGGTTAATCTTTTGGATATGAGAAAGATGACAGTCGAGTAATTCCCGGGCGGAAATTTCTCGGTGTTCAATCAGCTGACGCAATTCAACTGCCGAGGAGTTGAGTAATGTTTCCATATCGAACCCGTTCTAGCTTCAAAAACCCAAAAGGCTAACAGGGTCACCGTATAACATTCCGGCAAAACAAGCTGTCATGAATGCCGCCAACGTCCCGCCGAGCATAGCGCGTAGACTTAACCTTGCTAAATCTCCGCGGCGGTTCTTCGCTAACCCCCCGATTCCGGCAATCTGGATGCCGATCGAACCGAAATTTGCAAAGCCACAGAGCGCATATGTCAAAATCATGGAGGTCCTGTCGCTTAACGCAGTATCAGGGTTCGCCTGAACTTCCGCTAATAGGTCATAGGCAATAAATTCATTGGCGATAAGTTTGTAGCTCAACAACTCGCCTGCTTTAAGGCATTCGCTACCCTCGATTCCCATCACCCATGCTAACGGCGCGAACAAGTAACCCATGGCCGTTTCGAGCTTCCACTCAAATTCTACGGCACCTTCCCCGGACACCAAATTAACAGCCCACTCTACGACCTCGCCAGCAAAGGCGAAGCACCATTTTGCCAGCGCAAGTAAAGCCAGAAACGCAATTAACATCGCCCCAACATTAAGGGCCAATTTCAACCCCACACTCGCGCCCTGCGTTGCCGCATCGACGACATTTACCGGACCATCCTTCTCCGGAAGAATCACAACGCCACTTCCCAAAGTCTCCGGGGCGTCAACTTCCGGCTGTAATAACTTGGCTATAACTAGAGCAGCGGGGGCGGAAATAACCGACGCACTTACCAAATGGGTCGCGTCAATACCCATCCCAATGTAAGCGGCGAGAATCCCCCCCGAAATGGTCGCAAACCCCCCGACCATCAGCGACATTAATTCTGAATTGGTCATCTTTCCGATATAAGGCTTCACCACCAATGGTGCTTCGGTCTGTCCCACAAATACATTCGCGGCCGCGGCCAATGTTTCCGCTCCGGATGTCCTAAACGTGATGCGCATCAACCACGCCATCGCCTGAACGATCGGCTGCATAATCCGGAGGTAGTACAAGATCGCCATCAACGATGAGAAAAAGATTATCGTGGGTAAGACTTTGAAAGCGAAGAAGAACTCACCATAGTTTTCGCCAAACACACCCTTCGAGCCCTCGTCTACGAAATCGAGCATCCCGGAAAACATCCTACCCATCACGGTAAAGACCCTATTCCCCTCAGTGGTTCGCATGACCAGCAATGCCAATAGCATTTGTAGGCCCAACCCGCCCAGCAACACACGGTAGTTTCGAACGGAGCGGTTCTTCCCCATCGCCCAGGCAAGCAACAACATCACTACAATGCCAATACCGCTCACGATTCTCAGGCCACTTTCGGACTCACCCATATTACTACTACACTCTCTTTGCTATATACATCTGCAACCGCCACCAGACTTAAACGGTCCCGAAATACCGGTCACCCGCATCGCCCAGGCCGGGGACAATATAATTAATCTCATTCAAGCCGTCATCAATGCTGCAAGCCGTGACAGAAATCTCGGGGTACTTCTGTTGTAATTTCTCGATTCCCTCCGGTGCGGCGATAACGCATCCAAACGAAATTTTATCAATCCCTCTGCTTTTCAAAGCTGAAACCGCAGCAATCGCGGAGCCGCCTGTCGCGAGCATTGGGTCCACCACGATGGCAGAGTCTACCTCCGGCCACTCCTCCAGTTTGTTGTAATAAGAAACCGGTAGTGAAGTCGCCTCATCCCGATACATCCCGAGATGAAAAATAGAAACATCCGGGATGAAATCACTAAAGCCTCGCACCAGAGCAAGACCTGCACGCAAAATTGGTACGACGGCAACCTTTTCCTTGATCATCAGAGACTCAGTTTTTACCAGCGGCGTCTGAATGGTAACCGGCTGAACAGCCAGTCCGGCCGTCATCTCCATTGCAAGAAATACCCCCAGCTTGTCTAAGGCATTACGAAAAAGTGCGGTGCCGGAGTTGTGATCTCTAAGAATCGTCAAGTAATGTTTAACGATTACGTGATTTAATTCAAATACTCTATTCAATAGTTCCCACTTTCGCTAAACGCACTTTTCGATGTAACACAACCGTGCATTATAACCCTTAATTGAGAGTTAATATTAATCGAAACAGCTTCAAAATCTACTTGCCAACCTCTTCTGGAAAGCTAACATCGAGTTAAAGCCCGATACTACCACCGGCGATATCGGAGCAACTTTTTTCCTACGACCCTTTTCTCTACGACAATACCATGCAAAACCGAGACATCCTCGCCATTTTGTTTTACATTCTAATCAGCGCGACTCCGCTCCTTGCTGTGAATCCGTCCGTCATCCAAAACTACTCGACGGAACTGCGGCATGACGGCCATGAGATCTGGTACATCACCACACGTCATCTACCACTATACGAAAATCTTGAGGAAGCGGTCGATAACATTGGCTACTATAAGATGGAGGGTAAAGCGTGGGCTAAAAAGTCGTCCTCAGAATTTAACTCTTCCGAAGACCTGGATACGATGATCGTCGTTCACGGAAGTCCGGCCAGTGTCTCGCTTGTCTCAGAAGTTTGCCTAGACGTCTATCAACATATCCAAACGGTCATACCTGAGTCTAAAACACGAATGCGGTTTGTCATTTGGTCTTGGCCAGCGGATCGCCACGGTTCGGGGTTAGTTAAAGAATTTCGTGATCAGGCCCGGCGTTCCCAGCCGCAAGGTTTCTATCTAGGCCATGTCATTGATCAGTGTCGCTCTAAGAATGATACCGTGGTGGTTGGCTATAGCATGGGAGCTCGCGTTGCAAGCTGTGCCCTCCATCTTCTTGCAGGAGGCGAATCCGAATTTGCCCCAGCGATCAAAACGACTTCCAGCAATAAAGTCGCCTATCTGATTGTCGCCGGTGCGATCAACAGAGACTGGTTAGAACCCGGGCAGCATTTCGGTGATGCCCTCAAGAGCACAAATCGATTCCTGAACGTCTACAACAGTACCGACCCACTCTTAAAACGATATCCAAAACTTTATCCAAAAGGGAAGTCGCGTCCTGAAGCGACTGGATACAAGGGGCTTTACAGTCATGCAAACCTAGCCACGTTTGGCGTCCCGGTCGAAGAAATAAATGTCTCTGCCGCAGCCGGCAAATCGCATGACATACGATATATCACCCGTGATACAGAGACGCTCAAAAAGATTTGGGCTCGATTATTAGAGCCTGTACTTAACGGCAATTAGCTGAAGCTCCTGGGAAGCCCATTATTTTTGCGAGGCTTCGAAAACCTCCTTCGCCAGCTTTTCCTGATTGTCGGACAATTCGGGATTAGGCTTGGAATCCCCTTTTTCTTTGCCAACGATCCAGCGAATCCCACCCAAAATCGATTTTTGGAATGTTTCACTCGTCCAGACATCTTCTCGGTGGCCAAGGCTCATATGAAAGACTTTTCCCTGGCCGTAACTCTTACACCAGCAAATCGGAACATGGTACGGCTTCTTTAAAGACGTTTTCTCCATATTCAGACTCATCAGCACTCGAACTTTTTCGGGCTGCCAGTTTTTAAATTGATAAATCTCATCTTTAAGTGTTACTTCCTTCCCCCATGCCTGCACAATCGGGTGGTTGGGTTCGTGATTTGTAATAGTAACCGTGGAACCGCTACCCCACGGGTGGCCATTAAAGGAACCACCAATCATATCCCAGTAGGGCTCATAATCTTTAAACGTGTCTGCCGCCGAGTGCGTACCAATAAACCCGTGCCCTTTTTGCTTAAGCCAATCGTTAAAAAAGTAATCCAGATTCTCTTTAGCAATCGGCAACTTGCCTGTGGTGTAAAACATTACGATCTCGTAGTGTTCGAGCTTTTCCTTCGTGAAATCTTTTGCAACATCCTGTGTGCAGTCCACTCGAAATTGATTACTAGAAACCCCGAGTTCTGTCATGACTCGCTCAGCAACTGAAAGATTCCCTTCCTTGCGTGTTACACTACCATGCCGAAAGCCTGAACTCTGCGTAACAAACAAGATGTTTACCGAGCCATCTTTCCCCTTCGCGTAATTACCTTCACCAAAGACTGCGATGACCAAGAGGAACAAAAGTCCCATACAAATTCGTCGGTTGATTGACATATTTTTCTTCCCTTATCAAAACATCTATTTTTCGACATCTACCGTAGGTCTAACCACGTTAAGTCGCATGGGAAGGGTACATTGCTTACCTTCCACATTTGCCTGAGCATAGAACAGCCGACTCTGTAGCGGAATCCAGTCCTCTGCCGCTAAGAAGACACTTCGTTCTGTCTGCCCCTCTACGATCAATACGCCGTTAAGCCCAATATCATTTACGATCACACCATGTGGCAGATTAAATACCTCAAAGGCAATTCGACCATCAAACCCTCGGCGTTGAACACTTAAGCGAACTTGAGTTTCTTGCCCTGGCACAATATCTATTTCCGCGACCGCCGGAACTTCAACCGGCGGGGGTACTAATTTCTCCCTTGTGGTCGACAGCCTAAACCGCCCGATCGTATGTTTTGGGAATTTAGTACTGTGTTTAAAGACGACGAGCAAAGTTCGCCGGGCGGGAATCTGCATGGGCTCGGAAAGTTCTAGCTCCACAAAGTGGGACGCATCTTCACCATTGCGAGGAACCCTGAATCCCCCCCCCTCTCCCTTTTCTGAAATCGCCCAAGCCGTATCCAATTTTCCATCGACAAGCCATTCCGGCTTAAAACCAGCCTGTGTAAAATCCGCAAAAACTGAAGTCATCTGCAATTTCTCCTTTTTGGCTGGATTCGCCGGGTCGACGAGGTACAACTCTAGTTCGCTCAAAACAAAGTTACCATTTTCAGGATTCCGACCAGGGGCTCCTGCTGGCAACGTCTCATGTCCTAGTACGTCCAGACGAATACTAGTAATTTCCCCAACCTGCAGATCGTATTTAACACTGTAAAGATCGTTATCCGGGGTTTCACCGGTTGCGAGTAAAGACTGATCCTCCTGCTTAATCAACTCTGTGTCGCCTTCTGCCAGCCAATGCGTTGGCGTCAGGGTCTGAAATGTACGATCGTGACGGCTCCAGAATGTCGTGACTGGTCGCTCTTTAACCGTTATGGGCGTCATATGAGCAACCACCGCGGAAGCGTCGGCAAGCTTAAGCTCACCAAGAACGCCCCTCCTAGCTAACTGTTGGGAAT
>Ga0209404_10000371_pt1 | contig 35310 bp, 25 predicted proteins | sample TroAtlMetagenome_2_FD_187447 | JGI IMG/M metagenome (GOLD analysis project Ga0209404, IMG submission 187447) | Marine eukaryotic phytoplankton communities from Atlantic Ocean - Tropical Atlantic ANT8 Metagenome (SPAdes) (version 2) | ecosystem: Environmental > Aquatic > Marine > Oceanic...
CTCTATCGGCTTTTTCCGGCTCGTCGTCATTTTCCATTGCAATAAGGGTGTCGTTAAGACTATTAAGCTCTTCATCGGTTATTGAAAGCGCGGCCAGTGCTGCCGCTTCGCCCTCAACCAGCGCGCGCGCTTGAGTAAGCTCAAAAGCACTAATACGTTGTACTTCACTTTGTTGAGGCTGATTGTCTAGCACATACACACCAGAACTTACTTTAACTTCCACGCGGCCTCGCACCTCAAGTGCAATAATGGCTTCTCTAATGGTTGGTCTGCTGACATCAAAATTTTCAGCAAGTTCTCTTTCTGGCGGCAAGCGACTTCCAGGGGGATATCGGCCAGCGTCGATTTGCGCTTCTATTTTTTCAACGATATGCCAGAACATGCGACGATTTTTCATCAACTAAACCTTATAACTGCAATAATTAGGTACAAACAGATACAACTTAATCGGTTAAATTGTACTTATTGTTCAACACAATTCAATTGCTTTAAAAGGTTCAAGCATACCGGTGCCTAGCTACGTTTGTTCTGCTAAATCCGCTAACAAAACCTACCATTTAAAACAATCAATTCAGGATATTCTACGTCTTATTCTACAAATACAGAAGTATTTGTTAAAAGAGGCTTATCAAATCATATATTTATGTGCACCAACGAGATTAAATTTATGCTATTTGCAGCCGAAGGCGCTCAAAAACTAAGGGTTTGAAGGATTTTATCTTCTATTAGTTATAGCATATAGGGTGTATTGGTCAACAATTTGAGATGGTTTTTTGCGCTTAAAATTATCAATTGGTTAACATTTAATGTTCATTTTTTACTGGTTTCATCTGTTCGGAATTAACATATCTGATTATTCATAAAAAATTTCGAACCCGGTTTCCAAAGACGACATAAATATTCACTTATCAATTTCCCCTAGACACTAAAAGTTTGTAAACGTAGTTGCAGTTCGACGAACCAATCACTTTTGATCTCTCGCTCATCGGCATTGGTACTAATTATGTGAGCAAGAACAAGATGAGAGACGCAAACTTGTCTTTTTTTGCAGATTAGCGATGGCAGACAAACTAGGAGGGTTTAATGAGTACTAATACGGTTGTTGAAACGCAATACGCTAAAATTGAAGGTCATAATATTGCCTATCAGGATGTTGGTGAAGGCGTGCCAGTGTTTCTTTTGCATGGCATACCGACTAACAAATTTCTTTGGCGCAATATAATTCCATCTCTTAGTCAAACACACAGAGTGATTGCCCCCGATCTTCTCAATTATGGTGAGTCAGACATGCCAACTGATGTGGATGTATCCATTAACGCGCAATGTCGAATCATTTTAAAGTTGATGGACGCCTTGGGTATAGCTAGCGCACATGTAGTGGCGCATGACATCGGTGGTGGTGTGGCACAATTGATGGCTGTGAACGCTCCTGAAAAGGTGAGCAAGCTAGTATTAATTGACAGCGTTTGTTTCGACTCTTGGCCCATTCCCGAATTTGAACCCATGCTAGAGCCTGGCTTCGAAGAAAGCACTAGTGTGGAAAAGTTTAGCGGTATTCTTGAAGATTTCATTCCAAACGGCGTTTATGGAGACAAAGTGCCGGTTAAAGAGATGATAGATTTATACATTACGCCGTGGAGTAATGAAAAAGGGAAGTCTGCCTTCTTCCGAAATATGCGTAGGCTTAACAAAGAGTACACTCAAGCGATAGCGGGTGCATTGCATAACCTTCCCCATGAAACACTGATTCTGTGGGGTGATAAGGACGAGTTTCAGAAACCGAAATATGCACCAATGTTAGCGGATACCATCTCTGATTCGTCTATCAAATGGATAGAAGGCGCGGCACATTGGGTTACTGATGAGCAACCGGAAGCTGTGTCAGAGTCTCTCGTAGCATTTTTATAACTTCACTAAAGTACTTCTGGCGGCTTAGCACCGGTAAAATGGGTGATTATCTAGCTGGCCGCCGCTATCTTCTCCTCCTTTTGAATGAATAAAACAGCGCTATTGCAGGATGTGTTTGTTAACGATGAATGGTTAGCATAGACACGTCTATTTTGTGTTTATGGTGTTGCCATGTCGGGATTTAAGAAAATATCCAGTGCCATCGTGGCCGTCTTTATCGTGTGTTTTATTGTCTTTTCCTGTTCGGTCTATTTCCAAATTCGCCAAAATATAAGCGATGAAACATCAAGTGCGCTAAACCAAGTGCAAGAGATGCTCAAAGCGAATATGAATGCTAAGGATATTAAAGCAGTGGCAGAGCAAAGCCCGCATTTATCGGTAACAGGCTTTACTGGTCGGTTATCCATGCCTACTAATTATCATTCTGACAATCAACCTATCTATATCCCCATCCATGAAAATCAATATTTGGTGGTAAGAGCCCACGATACTGCCGAGTTGGTGCAAAATATGAACCTATTTTGGCTAGTGGCCGCGTTGTTTTTTACAACGCTAAGCGTGTTGCTATTTACGCTTAAGGTTGCCGTAACGCAGCGTTTGAAGCCCTTAAATCAATTAGGTGACGCTTTGCAACAACTAGTAGATGGCAAAGCGACGAATGATTTTGAAGACAGTGATATTAAAGAAGTAAAGCGTGTTATTGGGCAATTCCAACGCCTTCAAGGTTCGCTACAAAACAAAGAAAGGCAGTTAGTTAAAATAGACAAAAAACTTGCGCTGTTACAAGAACAAGAAAGAAGCTACCTAGCGAGGGAGTTACACGACAATGTAGGGCAGCTACTTACCACTATTAAAGCCCACGCCTATATTTTAGTGAATTCAAATGAGCCCAGTGTTCTTGAGTTGTCGGCCCATAAAGTGCAGACCATGAGCCAGCAAATTAGTGACGCCATTCGTCACTTAACTGCTCATCTTCACCCGTTAGTATTAGACAGGGTATCGTTACAGCAATCCCTTGAAAAATTGGTATTTGAACAGGAGTTAGCCCACCCTCAAATTGAATGGCAAGTTTCTATCAATTTGAACAAATTTGCCCAAGAGCATGAGCGAGACATTCATATTTATCGCTTTGTTCAGGAAGCTATTAACAATGTGGTAAAACATGCTGATGCGTCAAAAGTATGGGTACACATAGCCGGTGACGAGCAAGGGCTTACTATCAATATTCGAGATGACGGCAAAGGATTTGACGGGAATGCCGTTGAAAGTATTGGCATGTCATCTATGCACAGTAGGGCCAGGTGTATTGGTGCTACCTGCGCGGTAGAATTACACAAAGAGGGCGGTGTAAGGGTTCAGTTATCTTTATGTTTATTGGAAACTGAAGACTTGCGCCAGGTTAACGTGGCATGAATATCTTACTAGTAGATGACCACGCAGTAGTAAGAGAAGGCTATAAAGCTTTGCTAAATGCCATGTTGCCTGAATATACGGTTTTAGAAGCCGTTGATGGCCAGCAAACTCATCATTTACTTAGAATACATACTATCGACACCTTGGTTCTGGATATTAATCTTGCGAAAGAGAGCGGCTTATTACTCGCGCCTGACTTTTTAGCCTCGCAGCCTAGTTTAAAAATCATATTTTTTAGTATGTTTGAAGATTGCGCTATATTGCAGCGCGCCATGCAAACAGGTGCTATGGGTTATATCAGCAAAAGTAGCCCGCCAGATACGCTTATATCAGCCATAAAAGTGGTAGCCAAAGGGCAAAAATATATAGAACGTTCATTGGCGGTAAATTTGGCTAATCAGTTGTTAAATGCTGATGTTGATATTGCGGCAAAATTAACGAAGCGTGAGTTCGAAATCTTCATAGCAACCGCGATGGGGAAAACCCGTTTTGATATTGCCAATGAATTAGCCTTGTCTGTGAAAACAGTGTCAAACGCGCTAACAGTGATAAAGCGAAAGTTAAATACAACCCCTTCAGAATTTACCGAGCTTGCCACCAAGCATGGCTATATTGGCAAGGCATAGACTTCTTTTCCCCTCCTAAAGTAGGAGCCAAATCGGTCTATCGCATTATGGTAGATTGGCTGCAAAAGTACGATTATCAAATGACACAGTAAACGATAACTAGCAGCGTGTTAACGCGCTAAGCATTCAAAAAAGGTGTCATTATGATTTACGCAAATCCAGGAAGTGAAGGTTCAGTAGTCAGTTTCAAAGAAAGTTATGGTAATTTTATCGGTGGTGAATGGGTTGCGCCAGTTAAAGGTGAATACTTTATCACTACGTCGCCTGTAGATGGCAGCGATATAGCACAAATCCCACGTTCTACTGCTGAAGATATCGAGCTAGCCATTGATGCTGCTCATGCTGCCAAAAAAGGGTGGGCGGATACGTCAGTCGCTGAACGTTCAAATATTCTTTTAAAAATAGCCGATCGTATTGAAGCTAATCTTGAAATGCTTGCGGTAGCGGAAACATGGGATAACGGTAAGGCCGTGCGCGAAACGCTTAACGCAGACGTCCCATTAGCCGCTGACCACTTCCGCTATTATGCTGGTTGTATACGTAGCCAAGAAGGTACTATCGGCGAAATTGATAAGAACACAGTGGCTTATCACTTCCACGAACCATACGGTGTCGTCGGCCAAATCATTCCGTGGAACTTCCCACTCCTTATGGCAGCGTGGAAACTCGCACCGGCTATCGTAACGGGTAACGTCGTGGTGTTAAAACCTGCAGAACAAACGCCAGTGTCTATTTTGGTCTTTGCTGAACTTATTCAAGACTTACTACCGCCGGGCGTGCTGAATATTGTAAATGGCTTTGGTGCAGAGGCGGGCCAAGCGCTTGCTACAAGTACGCGAATTGCCAAAATTGCTTTTACTGGTTCAACACCAGTAGGCGAACATATTCTTCGCTGCGCAGCTGAAAACCTTATTCCATCTACGGTTGAACTAGGCGGTAAATCGCCGAATCTATTCTTCCCAGACATTATGGATCACGAACCTGAATTCATTGATAAATGTGCCGAAGGTTTAGTATTGGGTTACTTCAACCAGGGGGAAGTGTGTACTTGTCCTTCACGGGCAATTATCCATGAAGATATCTACGATGCCTTCATGGATAAAGTGATTGAAAAAATCCACAAAATTAAACGTGGTAACCCGCTTGATACCGAGACTATGGTAGGTGCGCAAGCGTCTAGTGAACAGTTCGATAAAATCCTTAAGTACATTGATATAGGTAAATCTGAGGGCGCTGAAGTTGTTACTGGCGGTGAAAAAGAACAATTACCAGGTTTAGATAAAGGGTACTACATTCAGCCCACTATTCTAAAAGGGCACAACCAAATGCGTGTGTTCCAAGAAGAAATTTTTGGCCCCGTTATCGCGGTACAAACTTTTAAAACTGAAGAAGAAGCGATTGAAATTGCAAACAACACTAGCTTTGGTTTAGGTGCCGGCCTTTGGAGCCGAGACGCGAACATTGCCTTTAGAGTAGGACGCGCTATTGAAGCTGGGCGCGTGTGGACCAATTGTTATCACCTTTATCCAGCGCATGCCGCATTTGGTGGTTATAAAAAGTCGGGAATAGGCCGTGAAACTCACAAAATGATGATGGATCACTATCAGCAAACTAAAAACTTGTTGGTGAGTTACGACATCAACCCACTTGGCTTCTTTTAATTAAGCGGGAAGGCAGCACTTATGTGCTGCCTTATTTTGTTATGTTGAAAGCGCTTTTATTCCTTTTTGTTGCGATAACCTCAATATCGTTAGTCTTCGCGCAGTCAGACGCCACTGAGATCCCCGAAGAAGTACACCGCATTTTTCCTACCGCTACCCGTGTAGGCGCTGAGCACGCTGACATCAACGTAACACCGGTTTATCAATTGCAGCAATTGCTAGGGTATGTATTTGAATCGAAAAATTTTGTCGATTTTATTGGTTTCTCGGGTAAGCCTGTTAATGTGTTAATTGGGCTAGATACCCAAGGTAATTTTGTCGATCTGACCATTAAAAAACACAGTGAACCTATTTTTTTGCATGGATTGGGAGAGCAGTCACTCAGAGACTTTATTGCACAGTATAAGAACCACAACGTGAAAGAGCGCTTTGTCGTTGGGGGCAAGAGTCATGTAGGCAAGAATGCGACCTACTTTGATGGTGTGACTAAAGCGACGGTATCAGTATTGGTCATTAACGATACCATCGTAACATCGGCATTGGCAGTAGCCCGGGCTAAGCTAGATGGTTTTGTGGTACCGAGCTCACGCATTATTAACCCTGACTATTTTGAAGCGCTAACCTTTGAGCAACTTGTAAAAGCCGGTTATATCCAAAAACAAACCATTTATCGTAATGAATTAGATGGCCTTGCCACCGAAATCGTTGACGCTGCAAATACCTTTTCCGACCCTCAAGTACCTTTATTTTCTGAGCATTATTACGGCTTTCTTAGTATACCCGTTGTGGGGAAAAATCTTTTAAGCAACGATGAATACGCCAGGTTACAAGAAAGCTTGAAACCAGGCGAAGTGGCCTTGTTCATAATAAATACTCACGGCTTTAGTTTTGTCAGTGATGAATTTATCCCCCAAACCGCACCTGAGTTTTTTCGCCTATCCCAATCGGCATTTACTATTGATGCTAGGGACCTAGATTTTTATAGTTTTTACGATCCTAGCTTCAAGCAACCGATACCAGAGTTTAAAACCATAAAGATACTTAGGATTAAATCACAAGGTGGGCTGTCACTTGACCAAGAAATGACGGCCTCCATTAGCTTGCCCTTTAGTCCTCGATTTATGGAGCAAGATGAGCACCTGTTTAACCACACTTTCTTATTACCTGACGTGCTATTTATGGAGAATTCCGAGGCACAACAAAGCACTGCTATGCCGCTTTGGCAGCAATTATGGAAAAGCAGGTGGCTAGAACTCAGTATTACAATTACTTACTTAATTGTGCTGTCATTGTTTTTTGGTTTCCAACGAAAGCTTATGAAATACACGCGCATGGTGCATGCAGTCAGAGGGGCATCACTGCTTTTTGTTTTGTTCTTTATTGGTATCTATGCACAAGGGCAATTGTCGGTCGTCAATATCTATACATTGTTACTCGATTTGGCCGATGGCTTTTCTATTGAAGTCTATTTGCTAGACCCTGTCATCTTTGTGTTGTGGTGCTTTGTATTTGTGTCGTTGTTTATTGTGGGGCGCGGGCTTTATTGTGGCTGGTTATGCCCCTTTGGGGCGCTTCAGGAGGTTATGGCAGTTGTTGCACAAAAGTTAAAAATAAGGCAGATTCGAATAAAGCCAAAACATCATAAATATGCGCAAAAACTTAAGTATGTCGTGCTTGTTGTCTTGGTTGCAACGTCGTTTTACTCACTGACATTGGCCGAGAAACTGGCCGAGATAGAGCCATTTAAAACCTCTATCACACTCTACTTTGTGCGCTACTGGCCGTTCGTACTCTATGCACTTTTACTTTTAGGATTAAGCTTAAAAATTCACAAAGTCTATTGTCGTTACCTTTGTCCGTTAGGAGCCGGTTTAGCGATTTTAGGCCGCTTTCCTTTAGTGAAGCTTTTAGAGCGTCGTAAAGAATGTGGTAACCCTTGCCAACTGTGTAAGCAGAAGAAGTGCGGCGTAGATGCCATCGAGCAAGACGGCAGTATTGATTACGCAGAATGCGTACAGTGCTTTGAATGTGTCGTAACGCTAGATAATCCCAATCTATGCAAAATTGATAAATATAAGAAAAATAAGGTGCCAACACGTGTCAAAAACTTCCATCCTGTCCGCGCTGAGTAAACCTGCCAGTCAGTCACCGTCTGCAACATATGTAGCGGCAGATGCGTGTCACGATGTTGCCAATGAAATATTATCTAAAGCCAGACTAGATGAAATAGAGTTAGTACTTTTCCATACATCCACATCCTTTGATTTAGATGAAGTTGCGCAGCAAATGACATCGCTGTTTGCCAATGTGCCCACAGTAGGTTGCACTAGCGCAGGAGAGTTTAATAAAAACGGGTATTGTACTGAAAGCTTAGTTGTTGTGGCTTTTTTAAAATGCGAGTTTTCCATAGCTACCGCGCTAGTTTCAAACTTAGACGAAATTAATTTCGACGAAGCCCACGACACAGCAAGTGGATTGCGTAACACCTTGCAGGCAAGAGATAGGCGATACGATACCAATCAACATTTTGTGATTTCTGTATTAGACGGGCTTACCCGCCACGAGGAGCATTTCCTTGAAACGTTTGCTACCGCGTTCGGCAATATTCCTCATTTAGGAGGAAGTGCCGGAGACGATTTAAAACTTGAAGCGACCTATGTTTTTTATCAAGGTGAGTTTCACCAGAACGCCGCAGTATTAATGTTGGTGGGAACCGGTAAACCTTTCTCTGTTTTTTCAGTCGACCACATAGACTCGCCAGTATCTAAGCTGGTGGTCACCAAGGCAGATCCTGAATCTCGCACAGTCTATGAGATTAACGGCGAACCAGCTGCACAATACTATGCGAGTTTACTTGGGCTAAAGGCTGCTGATTTAACCCCTGATGTGTTTTCAGTATTTCCATTGGCGGTGCTGGTAGGGGATAGGTATTTTATCCGCTCGATACAAAAAGTCGATTTGGCCACCAACGCTATTACTTTTTATTGTGCGGTAGATATCGGCATCATTCTCACCTTTGTGCAGCTTGGTGACTGTATTGATGCTATGGAGCAAAAGTTAGACACCCTGAGCAAGGAACTGGGAGAAGCCGAGTTTGTGTATACGTGTGATTGCTTTTTGCGGCGCTTAGAAATAGAGCAAAATAAAAAAACGGCTGAAATTCAGCGGCTACAAAATAAATATCAAGTAGCTGGGTTTAATGCTTATGGTGAACATATACATTCGGTACATTTAAACCAGACCTTCACGGGGGTGTATTTTGCTAAAAAGTGAGTCGCACATCGAGACTGAAGTGAACAAGGCGCACGAGGAAACTGAACTAGAGAGGCTTCGTCGCGAACTCACACGCCAAGTTGATGAAAACGAAAAGCTTGAAAAAATTAACGCTGCACTCATGTATCGCATCGAAGAAGGTGGGTTCAATCACCATAGTTACCGTGCCTTTGAGCATGCAGTGCAGCTATCAGAAAAAGTAAACGAAAAGACCGAAGCCCTGCAAGTTGTACTACAAAAGTTAGAAAAATCGAATGCCGAAATAGCAATAGCCCATCAAGAAACTAACCAGTTAAAGCAGCGCTTGAATGATGCTATTGAAAGTATAAACCAAGCCATGGTGTTACTCGACAGCAAGGGTGCAGTAATCTATTTTAATCGTCACTTCACCACAGTGTGGGACAATCTGACCATTACGCCCCAAATTGGCGATAACTATTATGATATTACCCAACATGCAAAGCATTTAGGAGTTATCCGACGGGTGCTTCCTCCTGATTCAGAAGGTCGCATTATCTACCAGTTGTCTAATAGCAGGTGGTATCAGCTCACTATTCGTCGCACCCAAGAAGGCGGTAAAGTTATCTTGTTCAACGATATTACCGAAGTGAAACTGAATGAGTCGAACCGGTATGAGCAGGTCATCAAAGAGAAAAATAAACTGCTGCAAAGCCTCATTGATAGTGTTGATGTTGGCATATTACTAATTAACCAAGAGGGGGGCGTTGCCTTTTGGAACGATACGTTTTTAACCCAATCTAATCTGTCGAAGCAAACAATGTTCGATTGCAAGAACATCTATTCCCTGCAAATGCATACTGACTGGAGCGGGTTAAACCTTGAAAAAACGGGTGATACCACCCAAATCATCAACGAAAACTTGGTAGTAGATAGACGTATTACCATGCTGCCCGATGGTAACACCCTGTGCACCTTTACTAATGTAACGTCCCAGCATAAGTATGCGGAAACCTTAAAGCAGAACGAAAGCTGGATCCGCATGATCACCGATAATGTGCCTGCGCTTATCGCCTATATTGGCACAAATAAAAACTTTTTATACACCAATAAAGGTTATCGAGATTGGTATGGCTTAGGGGAGGAGCCTTTGTATGGCGTCGCAATGGAACAAAGCCACTTAAAGCAGGTATATCCTCGGCTTATCCATTATGTAGAACGGGTTAATCGGGGGGAGATTGTCAGCTTTCAAAGTGAAGAAATCAATGCTCAGGGCGAAACAGGTTTCTTACAAAAAGTCTATTTACCGCATTTTAACGATAAGCACGAAATAGAAGGGCACTTTGTTCTAGCTACAGATGTGTCAGAACAAGTAAGAAGTAAGCAGCAACTACAAGCTGCGAAAGACCAGCTTGAGTCAAATGTTGAAAAACGTACTCGAGAGCTTAATCACGCGAATATTGCGCTGCAAGAAGCGATGAATTCTAAGAGTAAGTTTTTAGCGGCTATCAGTCATGATTTAATGCAGCCCTTGAGTGCGGCTATTTTGTTTAATGAATCTTTACGAGATCAAGTGCAAGCCTCAGCAGGCCCAATCGTTAGTGCGTTAGATAACTCATTGTCTGATTTGAACAGTCTAATTCGCACACTGATAGAAACCTCAAAGTTAGATGCCGGTGTAGTGCAGCCTGATAAACAGCGAGAGGATGCACTCCCGTTGCTAACACAGTTAGCCGAGGAGTTCTGCCACATCAGCCATGACTATCAGGTGAACTTTCGCTACAAATTTCAAGACGCTATAGTCCATACGGATTTAAGTTTACTGTCACGAATTTTGCGTAACTTACTGAGTAATGCAATGAAGTACGGTGCAAAAGGGAAAGTGCTTTTTACGGCAAGAACAATGGGCAAACACCTTCGAATCAGTATTTTTGACCAAGGAGTGGGGATAAGTAACGACGATCAAAAAGTAATCTTCAAAGAATTTAGTCGATTGGAAAATGACTTTAATTATTCTTACAGTTTGGGACTAGGGCTTTATATTGTTGATAAAATGAGTCGTCTACTAGAGCATGATATCAGCGTTTTATCTACGCAAGGGGTAGGATCTTGTTTTACTTTATTGGTGCCTTTAGCCTCTGTTCAAGAAGTTGAGCACGAGGCAACGGTTGATGCCATGCCTCAAGACAGCTTGCCTGATAACCTCATTGATAAACAAATTTGGCATATCGACAACGACACCAATATGCGAATAGCCATGCAAACGCTATTTGAAAATTGGGGGATGGAAGTGGTTACATTTTCTGGTTTTGCCCAGTGCATGGCAGTGATGGGTAACAGCTTTGACGACTGTGATCTGCTTATCGTCGATTATCATTTAGATGACGGTGAGAACGGACTGGAAATTGCGAAACATATTAAGCAAACACTGCCCAATATGCCAATTATGCTGTGTACAGCCAATCACTCTAAAGCGCTAGAAAATGAGTTGGAAGGGACGAATATTCAGTTGTTGCACAAGCCAATTAATTCACTGCGCTTGAAACAAGCACTTAAAGAGGCGGTCTCTTAAGTGCTTTTTATTCGAACAGAAAGGTAACAGGCGTTAGCTATAGTATCTATTGTCGAGCACCTACTAGTTAAATACGTACTGATTAAAGTCGATATTGGCGGCGCTAGCCACTACTTTAACTCGGTTGCTTGCCCCTAATTTCTTCAAAATAGATGAAACGTGCGATTTCACAGTTGTTTCTGAAATATTGAGCTCATAAGCGATGACTTTATTCGCTAATCCCTGGGTTAAATATTTCAAAACAGCTAATTCTTTTCTGGTTAATGAACGAATTTGATCAAGCGAAATAGCATCTTCTTTTTTCACGCGATTTCTTACCGACGATGTCCGCAAAATTTCAGAAGGAAGGCATACATTACCCTCAAAAATAGATTCCACCGACGTGGCAATTTCTTCTATTTTACTGCTCTTTGATATGAAGCCTACTGCCCCATAAGAAATGGTTTGAAGAATGTTTTGTTTTTCGGTTTCCGCTGAGATGATAACAACAGGCAGGTTAGGGTGTTGATTCCTAATTTCAAGTAAGCCTTTAAGCCCACAGGTTTCAGGCATATTTAAATCTAGCATCACAAGATCGAAAGCAGCATCAGCTTCGAGTAACTCAAGCGCTTCAGAGAGCGAATTAGCTTCAAGGGTTTGAGAATCAGGAAATTTTTTACCTAGTATCGTCACCATGGCGTGACGAAAAATAGGGTGGTCGTCAATGATAAGAATTCTTTGCATACTATTACTACCCTCAGCTCAGTAAGTACCCAAATGCACTCACACAATACGTAATCTACCGCTATGTTTGTTAAATTTATTTTAACAAAATAGTTACATCGTGAGCAAGCAAATACGACCGAAGTCTTATAACAAAAAAGCCTTAAAATTCATCATAAATTTTCCAAAAGTACTTTGCGCTTTTGTTCATACTCTTCTTGTGTAATTAACCCTTCTTTTTTAAGTTTTTCAAGGGTTTTGAATCTCTTTATTAGCGTATCTTCATTCGGTTTTAACGCTTCCTTAAGGTTCTCTGTTGATGATATCGTTTTCTGCAACTCTTCTAGGTTTACGGTTACCCAATCAGTTCTATCAGGCTTCATGGACATACCTGAAAAAGTGAATTGTAGTTTTTCGCTAAATTGAAATTTCGACGCAGCTCGGTCACCGTAATTAAAGTCGTATTCAACAAGGCCTTGGTTGGTGGGATCGTAGGCCATTTCATACGCGCTGTTAGCTAGTCGGTTGTATTCGCCAATGATGAGATTAAGCAAGCCATCGTTGAAAAACGCCCTACCTGCAATAAAGTAAGTTTGTTTCTTTAACCCTCCTAGGGCTCTTTTTTCTCTCGCTAACGAAAATAAAATATCTTGCTGGGGGCTCGCTTTTTTTAGGCCTATGGCTAAATATTTCGCGAGGTTGCTTTGTTGTTCTTCTGTAAATAGTGGCTCAGTAGTATTTTTATTTTTTACTATTTTTATACTGGATAAGAATTTTAATACATCTCGTTCATTGAGCACGACTGGTTGAGAATTTTTTTGTGCTATTAATTCACTTTCTGTGATGTCGAATTTTCTTGATTTTTTTCCTTCAAAATTATTGTCTTGTATTTTGATAACCGTATTTTCATCCTCACTCCATAAAATAGTATTTGATGAAAATGATGGTGTGGCGAAAAATATTGAAATAATAGCCAATTGAATTTTTAACGTTAATTTCATCATAATCGAGTACCAATTAAAGCTGAGCATTATTTAAAACCGCTTACTGGAAATGCCACTTATCACTAAAAAACTACTTAAATAGGGAACAAAATTGCTCCCTATTTAAGCTAACAATTAGAAGAAAATGGTTCCGCCTAATTGAATAAGCGTGAGATCTTCTGCGCTGTTATATATTGATTGAGCAGTTTCAGAGCCAGTGACGTCCAAACTCAAATTTTCATACTTAGCGTAAATAAGAAAACGAGAACCAAAATACTGTTCCGCTGCTATGCCCCATTGGCTCAGTTCAGAGCCCACTACGCCATCTAAGTGCGCCATACCGTATTGGTCGTTATAGCTTGCGTATTCTGCGTAAAATGCTGAATCACCAAACCCGTTATATTGCTTGCGAATACCCGCTTTAAAGTAGTAAGCATCCGTGTCATCACCAGAACCGACAACCGCGTCATCAGTTTCTTCCATTTGATAGGTGGCCACCCCAAACATGCCAGATTCTAAGTGCATTGCCCCGGCTTGAAATTGAAGGGTCGTAGAGCCATCGCCACCCACGTTGGTGCCGCCATCTTTATTCACCGAATACCCGCCATGTAGGTTTGTTTTAAACCCGCCATGTTCAGCTGAGTATTTAACCGCGATATCGTATATTTCATCGTTTGCATAGCCTACCGCTACACTAAAATTACCCATTTTAGGTAAATCATAACGTACGCCATTGCGGTAAATCCCGTTACAGTCAAGGCCTATGCCCAGTCCTGGGGTGGCCAAGCACTGTGCAAATTGCCCCCACGCCACATTGGTTGAGCCTTCGTCTATTCCCCGAATGAAAAAACCGTTTGCTCTGAACAATGGGGAAATACCTGACCAAATAGTGCCGGATGGGTCGGCAAGTACAGCAATGTTATCAGTGGGTAAGCTTTGTAAGCCGATAGTGACTTTTCCCCAATCGCCGCCAATATGAAGGCTACTGCCTAGAAGCCCAATATCGCCACCATTGAAGGTGTCTAAGTTATCTTGATTGGCAAATAACAGTGGTGTTTGATGGCCGCCGCCACCATAGTTCGGTGTACCGGAAAGCGGTTCAATAATAACTTCAAACCCTACGTCTAAACCATGCTCTTCAAGTTTGTAATCTCCCGATAGGGTAATGCGACTACCAAGTGTGGTGCCATTATCTGAAAGCTGGGCAACATCACTGCCAACACCATCATCGTAATAGGTTAACCCTTCGTTAATCCAACCTGAAATATTCCAAGAGTATTTTTCGTCCTCAGCATAGCTTTTCAAACTTAAGGTACTTAAAATAGCGATAGATAAATATGATTTAACAAGTAATTTATTTTTCATTTTACTGTCCCAGTGTGAGTGGTATTTTTTAATAATGAGAATTTAATCTTTTCTCATATGCCCTAATTTAAATTTCGGGTGTCAGTAAAATTGATAATAGATTTATATAGTTTTTGAACCATTGGACGTAAGGCTTGTTAGCCTCGTCCTTTAGGACTAAGAAAAATTAGGCGCATAACGCCTAATCTATACCTTTAATTTAAAAGCTCGCTAAATTAAAATTTAGCTTTCACATTTAAACTCACCATGCGAGGTTGGGCTGGCCCTACAAATAAGGGGCTTTCTACATCAGGGTAAATGTCTTCTAATACTTCATCAGCCTCGCCATAAGTGCCGAAGGTTTCATATTCTTTATCGAACACATTGTTCACTCGTAGTTGGGCACTAAAGGTGTGATTAAACTGATGGTTCAAGTAAAGATTAGTCACCACATAGCTATCTAAGGTGTCATTTTCGTTGGCTTCATCACCTCGGAAGTATTGGCTAGATGCTAAGATAACTTCTGCGCCTAATCTGGTTTCTTGGCTTAACGGGTAGTCTAGATAAAATTTGATATTGTGCTTTGGTTGTCCAGGAATAGTGTCACCCGCTTCAACTTGTCTATTTGCCCCTAACGGATTAAAAGGACTAAAAGAGGTGAAGGGAGACTCGAACGTCGCGTCTAGATAGTTGTAATTAAATCGATAATCAAGCTTTTTCCAAAATGAGCTGATACTGAATTCAACGCCCTGTCTGCGGGTAGCGTCGATATTAATAAAGTAGCCTCTCGATGCGACTGAGCCAGCTTGCTGAAAAATGATGTCATCTTCACTCTCACTACGATAAACATTTAGCATCATGTCGATGTTATTAAAAGTTGCGACATAGTTAGCTTCAATAGTTTGTGTAACTACCTGAGCTAATGGCGGATCGGCAACGAAACCATTGGGTAATCGGCACGGATCTTCTTCGTCCGCACAGCTTAATTCTGCTGGGCTTGGTGCTCTAGATGACTGGCTAAAAGCTAGGTTTAGCTGCGACGTATCACTAAGCGCAATATCTAACCCTATGGCGGGATTAAACTGCGTAAATCTATGGTCACCATCAAGAGAATCATCACCGTCTTCACTTAAATCTTCCATTAGCACATGGTCGCGATTGAAGCGGCCACCAATGTTTAGCGATACTTTATCTGTAAGTTGGGTGGTATTAACAAAGAGTAACGACCACGCAGTGGTGTCTACATCAAGCCTTACTCTTTCTTCAGCAGATTGGATCCCTTGAAGTGGAATAACCGTACGGGAATCGCTAGCGGTATCATTCTCTAATATCCCAAAGGTGGTATCTGCTGAATAATTGATATCACCTTTATTGTAAGTAGCCCCTATCACCAGCACAGATGGTTTGCCTAATAATTCATAATTACTGGCAAGCTGAGAAGAAACCCCGAAAGCTTCTGAACTTGATAACCCCGTGTTGTATGTGCCGTCTATCTCATCGGGTGATACATTTGAAATATCTGATAGGGCAGTTTCTTCATCGTAGCCAATGAAAGCAACGGCTTCTACATCATCGCCAACCGTGGCTAGTTCGTCATCATCGTCGTCGTCGTCATCGTCATCGCCATCAAAATCATCGTCATCGCCATCAAAATCATCATCATCGTCGTCATCTTCCAGCTCACACAAGGTGATACGGCCATCGCTAAATTGGCATGCGCCAAAGTCGCTGTCATCACCATTTATGCTGGTGGTTTCATTGTCGCGGTAAAAGGCGTTGAACGAGAGAAGGTGATTGTCGCTTAGCTGTAGGTCTCCAGAAAGGCTGAAGTGATGTAGCTCATTGTTCGTTTGATCGGGATGAGTATACACCGCTTCGCGGCCTTCTATTTCTAGTAGTTCAATTGGTGAGGCACCATTGCCTAATAGCTCGCTATCGGCATATAAGTAGTTAAAATCGATTCGTCGCTTACTGTCCTGGTAAGACACGGCGCTGAATACTTGATTTACCTCTGAAGGCGAGTAATCCCGCCACCCATCTTCTTTATAATGATTGGCATTAATGTAATAGCCCCAATTACCATTATTTCCACCAGATTCTATCGATAGCGCTGACTGACCGTATTGCCCTACAGTGGCATCTACTTCGTTGGCATCGAAGGAAAAGCCAGTTTTGGTATTTAGTGCCAGTGCGCCACCTAATGTATTTTGGCCGAACAGGGGATTAGAGCCCGAATACAGCGCCACCGTATCGATAGCATCAAGAGGCATAAGATCCCAATTTACGGTATCGCCAAACGCCTCGTTAATTCTGCCACCATTCATGTACACCGAGATACCTTGAGGTAAGCCGAGCAGTGGTGACGCGGTAAAACCTCGGTATTGTAAATCGGGTTGAAACGGATTGTTTTGCGCATCATTCAAATTCACGCTGGCAAATTGGGACTTTAAGAGTTCTGGCAGAGAGCGACTTACGCTTGTTTCTATCTCTTCTTGAGATATGGATTGAACACTACCAAAAATTGGCACTGCATCACTGCCGGTTTGCAGTGCGGTTGCTCCATGAACTTCTATTACCTCTACTTCACTGTTTGGCTGTTGGCTGTCTGTTTTAGTATTGGCATAGGCTGGACTGCAAAGTGCCAATGACACGCTTGAAGCGATGAGTGCGTAAGATAAAGGTGTTGTGTTTTTTATTATCATGATTCTGATTCTTCAATGAACGAGTATGCAATCAGTATCGTGTAGGTGGTTCCCGAAAAATATCCTCCTAAAGGGGGAGGAAGAGTCGTAAATTGGTAGTATATAAAAGTCCTAAGTAGCGGATTTTTATTATGCAGGGCTATAACTTACGCTAGCATTGGTGTCAATTTTGGCGAGCGTGTTTTTACACCACAGGTCACGGGTCGACGCTTGATTATCTTGCGCTCCATAAATGAAAATCTCACCATTAAACTGTGCTACCCCTAGTGCGTAACACTCCCCGTTTGTACGAGGTTGCCAAAACGAAGCGCCAGTCACGGTATCTATCAAATAATGATGGAATTGGGTATCTACTCGATACACCCAGTGATTGCCAATACACTGGAACCTGTTCTCCGGGTTTTGTGCCGACTGTGCGGATTGTGTAGAACGTACGGCAAGCTTATGCAGTAATCTAGGTAATACAGGTAGGTTATCTAATGACAACAACGAGGCAAAGTTTGCAGCGAGCAGCGCAGTTTCGCTGTCTTTTACCTTGTCCTCATTCTTATTCTCAACCTCAACTGTAGGAGCCCAGTTATCGTTTATCGGCGCGTCTTCGTTCTTATTTTTAACGCCAACTTCATGGATAGCAGCTTGGCAAACATGCACACTGCACAGGTAGTCGACAAACGGTGATAATTTTAAAGGCGAGTGCGGCTTGCTATACCGAGAATGCGTTTGTTGTTGAAAATCTCTAATAAGTCGCTGCACTGTGTTGGGTAATTTAGTGTCGGTAAATAATCGAGGTTTGGCTTCAACATTGAGGTCAGTTAATAGGGACACCACATTTTTATGTGCAACTGTACGCGCTTGAGCATTGGCCTTTGAATTATGTACAAACCGAAGAGCAATCATGCCCGCATGGTTTACTTCATCATCAATAAAAAAATGGCCTAAAGCGTCAGAGCTGCATTCAACCTTTTTTTGAACCAGGCTTTCAATCTTACTTTTAATCAGGCTTTCGACCTTAAGCAAGTCGTGAGTGAATTCCTGTGGCACCCACCACGTAGACACGTAATTTTCTGTTGGTCTCAAATGGGGATTACTTATTTGGGGAGTGCTCATATGATGAGTACTTATAGGGTAGCTGCTCATAGGTAAAACAGAGTCTGAGGTCTCGCGCTTCAAAGTGTTTAAGGGCGCTTCAGCAACCTTATCATGAGGCATAGCATCGCCTGACTTAGCATGAAAACCTCTAGCGCCAACCTTTGCGATAGCCTGGCTACATAATGATATTATTTCATTACCGTCAGTATCTGCGCCACGGACTAAAAGGGTGCTATGACTCCCCTTGTACCATGTTTTCTTATAATCAATTAAGTCGTCAAAACTAATCTCTAATACTGAATCTGAAAAGCCGCCGGCATGTTGATAGGCCATGGGGCTGGTATCATTTCGGCGTATTGCAATGTTATTGGCATAATCGATATTGCCTTCAAGCAGCGTGAGCTCGTTAACGAGTACGCCATTTCGCTCTGCTTCAAAAGCGCATTGGGAGAAATGGGTATTTGTAAGGCCACTATATAAGTATTGGATCGCACTGATGAACAGCGCTTTATCTTCGGATTGGACATAAAAATACGTACAACCAGCGTAGGTCGTTGCGTTGATAGCTAAGGGTAACAATGCATTTGCTACAAAAAGTTCATGATCGGCAGGGTAGTACGGCGACCCACGAAAGCACATGTGTTCTGCCAGGTGAGAGATGCCAGAATGATCATGTGCTGGGGTATTTACAACGAATACTCCCGTGAATGGTGATACGCTTCCTTTAGGGCTTTGAGCATGGTGTGGTACATATCGAATATCAATCATGACTAAGCGTTTAAGTATTTAAACGGTAAGGTCTTGTATCGTCTTCACAGGAATATTGTTTTTCACTGTGCGAAATTTTAAAGTTGAGCTTGTCTGTTGCCCAGCTTTGTCGGTAATTGTTTTCATTAAATGATGATCTGGTGACTTATCGCACACGGGGTCAGTTTTGTGCATATCACCGGTGAGTAAAAAGGCTTGGCAGCGGCATCCGCCAAAATCTTTGTCTTTTTCATCACAGGTTTTACAGAGCGAGGGCATCCAGTCATCGCCTCTAAAATGATTAAAGCTAAAATCGTGTTCCCAAATATTCTGCACCGAGGAGTCTTTTACATTAGGAAAGGTAAGGGGAAGAATTTTGGCGCTATGACAGGGCAGGGCACTGCCATCTGGCGTTACCGTTAAAAAAGTAGTTCCCCATCCATTCATACACGCCTTGGGGCGATTTTCATAATAATCGGGGGTGACAAACATAAACTTAGGGCCCACACCATCTTGCTGGTCTCTATAACGGTTAACGGCCTGCTCAGCTTCCTCTAGCTGGTTTTTTGTTGGTAGTAAGTGCTCACGATTTTCGTACGCCCAACCATAATATTGTACTGTGGCAAGCTCTACAAAATCGGCCTTAAGCTCAGTACTAAGAGCCATCACTTCTTCAATTTCATGAATGTTTTGCGCAGTAATACAGAAGTTCAACACCATAGGGTAGTTATAGGCTTTAACTAACTTGGCAATATTCAGTTTTTGTTTGAACGAGTGGCGTTTATTGCCAATAAGGTCGTTAACTTCGGCATTCGCTGACTGAAAACTAAGCTGAATATGATCAAGCCCCGCGTCTTTTAATTTGGCGATGCGCTTTTCTGTCATGCCTATGCCAGAGGTGATCAAGTTGGTGTAAAAGCCAAGTTCGCGGGCATAGGCTACCAACTCTTCTAAGTCCTTTCTTAATAAGGGTTCTCCGCCAGAAAAACCTAACTGAACCGCACCCATTTCCCTCGCTTCTCTAAACACCTTTTTCCATTGAGAAGTGCTGAGTTCGTTAAAGGTTTCTTCCATATTCACGGGGTTAGAACAATAGGGGCAATGTAGCGGACATTGATAGGTTAACTCAGCGAGTAGCCATAAAGGTGGTGTCGTAGCTTTGGCAGGTTGTGAAGCCTTGGTAGCTTGTGAAGACTTAGTAGCTTGCGATGCCTGGTTAGTCATAAACCACCCACTTTTTCTCTTCAGCGTGTTGTAGAAAAGTGGCTACGTCATCTTCTAAATCTTCAGGTGCATTGGGGAATGCTTTTCTAAGTGCTACTGCAATATCATCAGTGGTGCGCACACCATCAACAAGGGTTAAAATTTCCGACGCCGATGGGTTTAATTTAATCATGCCTTCGGGAAAGAGAAGCACATAACCATCTTGCACTTTTTCGTATTGTAAGCGAAACAAGGGGTTCATCGATGGGGTTTTTATTATGCTTGTCATTAGAATCTCCCTGTATGGCAAATTTGTTGATCTGCAATGCCATCGAAAGGTTTTCTGCCATATTCGTAGGCAAAACAGATGGCGTCGGCAATGCTCCACAGAATATCTATTTTAAATTGAAGAATGTTCAAAGCACGCTCTTGCTGCTCGCGGGTAACAAAGTGCTCGAGGGTTATTTGAAGCCCGTGTTCTACATCGCGTCTTGCTTGCCCTAAACGCATTTGAAAATAGGTAAATCCTTCTTGGTTTATCCACGTGTAATGGGTAGGCCAGGTATCAAGTCGGCTTTGGTGTATTTCAGGGGCGAACATTTCGGTTAGAGACGAACACGCGGCTTCTTGCCACGATGCGCGGCGTGCAAAATTCACATAGGCGTTTACCGCAAATTTAACACCGGGCAATATGTGAGATTCATCAAGTAATTCATCGCGGTTAAGCCCTACGGCTTCTCCTAAGCGAAGCCAAGCTTCAATACCACCTAAACTGGTATCACCTTCACGGCCGTCATGGTCGATAAGCCGTTGGATCCACGTGCGTCTTACTTCTTGGTCTTCACAGTTTGCTAATATGGCGGCGTCTTTAACCGGAATAGCCATTTGATAATACAGCCTGTTTGCCACCCATCCTTGTATTTCTTCTTTGCTGCAATGTCCTGCATTCATTCGTTTATGGAAGGGGTGATGAATATGGTAGTAAGCGCCTTTAGCGCGTAGTTGTTGTTCGAATTCTTCTTTAGTCCATGCAGGTTTCAACATGTTACACCTCTATTTGCATGCCATCGTAGGCCAACTCTATATTCTGCTCTTGTAAGGCATGGAAGGCTGATGAATCTTCATTCAGCACGGGATTAGTGTTGTTAATATGAATCAGCACTTTGCGCTTAACGTTGAAGCGATTAAGCAGCGCAATGGCGCCATTTTCACCATTTACTGGCATGTGCCCCATTTGGGTACCGAGTTTTTGGCTAAAGCCATACTCAATCATTTCCTCGTTCACCCATAAGGTGCCATCGAAAAGAACGCACTCAGCGTTGGCCATAACCTGCTTTACCGTGTCATTGGCTTGCATGCATCCTGGTGCGTAAAACAACACATGTCCTGTTTGGGTGTCGGTAATTTTAAGGCCAATGTTGTTGCCCGGGACAATGTTATCGCGGTAAGTAGAATAGGGCGGCGCGTTCGACTCTAGCACTACAGGTTGGAATAAAAGTCCATCCGCGCCTTCAGGCACAAAGGTATGGTTAAAGTCAGTACTAATTGAGCGTTGATGAAGGCCACCGTGCCAATGTTTCAGTACAGTAAACAAAGGAAAGCTGGTGGTTAAGTCTTCTTTTACCACATCGGTGCAATAAACAGGGAGTGGCAGGCCTTCTCTTAAGGTAAGCAAGCCGGTGGTATGGTCTATTTGGCTGTCGGTTAGCACTATAGATGAAATACGTGTGCCTCGGGCAACGTGCTCTTCAGGCCAAAGTTGCGGGTGGCTATTTATTTGCTCCCGTAAATCGGGCGAGGCGTTAATGAGTACCCATTTGTTACCATCTACACTAACCGCAATGCTCGATTGAGTACGTGGGATTGTCTTAATAGTTTGCTGACGTGCGCCTTTGCAATTCTCGCAATGACAATTCCACTGAGGAAAACCGCCACCTGCGCCTGCGCCAAGAATCAATACCTGCATAACTACTCCTTGGGTAATTGAAAAAGGCTGCAATAGCAGCCTTTTGATTACTTATCACAATGGCTTTGGTTTAGCGGTTGCTGATATATAGCGTTACTTCAAAACCTAGGCGCATTTCAGTGTATTGAGGTTTAGTCCACATTGTCATTTCCTCTGTCTTTTGGATGAGTTCAATATGAGTATATGTTGATTATCTGTTAACAGATATCCTTCTAAAGGAGGAGAATTACCATGAATCATGATGATTTTCGGGTAGTGGCTAAGCGTTGCAAATAGGCCAATAGAAGTGGGATGGGTCGGCCGGTGGCCGAATTAGCAGTACCATATTTAAATGCGGTACCAGCCACGTCCATATGAGCCCAAGGAAAACTCTGAGCAAAGCGAGATAAAAAGCAACCTGCGGTAATCATACCCGGAGAGTTTTTCCCTGCGTTAGTCATATCCGCATGGGAAGAGGCTATAGCGTCTTGATATTCAGGCCACAGCGGAAAGGGCCATATTGGGTCGTGGCTTTGCTCTCCGGCTTTAACTAGCGCTTGTTCTAGCGAACGAGAGTTGCTCATTACACCGCTGCACGTGTGCCCTAACGCGGTAATGGCAGCGCCGGTTAGGGTGGCGATATCTATGACAGAGTGAGGGGAAAACCGTTCGCTGTAACTTAGTGCGTCACACATTAGCATGCGCCCTTCAGCGTCAGTGCTTATAACTTCAACAGTTTGTTTGGAGTGGGTAGTAATAATATCACCGGGCCGGTAGGCGTTGCCGCCAATGCTGTTTTCAGCGGTAGCCAATATTCCAATGATATTAATATTCAAGCCTAACTCGGCAGCTGCTTTTATTACACCAAGTACGCAAGCTGCACCTGCCATGTCGTAAATCATGTGATGCATGTCACCACCGCGTTTTAGGGTGATGCCACCAGAGTCAAACGTTACACCTTTACCTATTAAGACTATTGGCTTGGTGTTTCTGCTGTTGCCTTTGTCGGTAATGCTATCGTCGTTTTCACCGCTATGGGCATTATTACCGCTATGGGCATTATTACCGCTATAGGCACTGTCACTACTCTCGGCATTTTCAGAGTAATTACCTGAATAATGAATTACCGGCATAGACGCAGGGAATGCCGACGCGCGATTAACCGCTAAATACGCATTCATGCCCAGTGCTTCTAACGCATCTTGATTGATTATCTTAGTGGTAACTTGAGAGTAGGTGTTAGCGAGTATTTTAGCTTGTTCAGCCAAATACACGGGGGTACATAAATTCGCTGGCATGTGAGATAAATCTCGCGCTAATTCCATACCTTGTGCCAGTGCTGCTTCATAATTAATGCAGGCTAGTAATTCATCTGAAATGTCGCCCGATGCTAACGTTGAGTCCGCACTAAGAGCCTCGCCTGACACTTCATCTAACGTGCTATCTAAAACTAAGCCAGCTGCCATGTCTGTTGATGATACTTGTATATTTAAGCGTGTCACTTTCTTCGCCGCTAAGCAGGGGGCCGATTTATATCCTGCAAACTGGTAATAACAAAAGTGAAATGCTCGCAATAACTGGCTAACAAATGTTATTTCTTGCTTACTCTGTTTACTTGCTTCTTGCAAACTGCGAGAAACAGCACGGCAAGGTAGCACCAAAGTGATCGTTGCCGCTTTTAACGAAAGGGCGTACTTAAACATATCAATAAATAGTTTGCGAGTGCCATGAGAAGCCGAGGGATGATCAAAACTAATATTGAGGTTTTCCTCTAGAGCACCCACTCCCCATATAAGCCATCGTTTTGCAGCCGCCCCTACAGGTCGATGCAATAAAATGCTTTGCCCCTTAGCGCCTATAAACGCTTCATCAACAAATACCTGCTGAATAAAAGTTTGCGTGCTCTTGGGGAGGTTGCTAATGGTGGGGTTTATATCTGCCGACGAGCAAAGCCAAATCACGCAATCTGCGTCTATGTCGTGCAAGTTGCACTCGGGTACTAATATCACGTTTGTCATGTGTGTCGTGTTTGTCATAAGCGGCCTTGTTGGTCAGGACTTTTTTATGCGCTGTTCTTTCCGAGGCTCTTTTTTCCAAAGCCAGCAGTAGCCGGTTTTGGCCTAAAGCTTCTTACTGCCAGGGTAAAGGTAATAAGGGTAAGCATGGAGACAATCATAAGCTCTTTTGTTGCAAGCTTTTCATATAACCCGAAGCGCAGCAGTTCAACGCCGCTGGTAAACGGATTGAAGGCGCATACTTGATATAACCACTCACTTGCTTCTTGCATTTTCCACAACGGGTAAAGTGCGCTCGAAAGGAAAAACATAGGAAAGATAACGAAGTTCATGACACCAGCAAAGTTCTCTAATTGCTTAATCGAGTTGGCCAGTAATAAGCCTAGCGCGCCAAGAAAAATCGACAGTATTGCAATGATGGGCAGCGCGTAGACATAACCCATTAAGGGTAACTGCACGTCAACAAGTAACGCAAAGCAAAAGAATAAATAAACCTGTATTGCTGAAACCAGTGTATTGGCTACTAACTTACTGCATAACAAAAATGATCGGGGCACTGGGCTCATTAGCAGTACCTTCATGCTGCCCATTTCTCTATCGTAAACCATAGATAATGAACTCTGCATACTATTGAAAAGGATAATCATGGCGCCTAAACCCGGCACAATGTATTCCTCATAAAGAATGTAAGTCTCGTAGGGCGGGATCATAGAAAGCCCTAGCGCCGAACGGAAACCAGCCGCAAATACAAATAGCCATAACAAGGGGCGAACTAAGGCACTTAATAATCGCGAGCGCTGTTGCCAAAACTTCAGCATTTCACGATTTAAAACACCCACAAAACAGCGCCAGTACATCATGGCAGGTCCTGGGCTTTAGCCTGCGTAGCTTTTTCGTACTTACAGTAGGTATTGATATTATGCTGCACGAGTGAGTACCTCCCAAAGCTGATGAATATCTAGGGCCTGATGCTTAGCAAGCAATGCCGAGCAAATATCTCGTTCTACTAGTCGGCCATTTAACAATATGGCAAGGGGATCAGTTAGCGATACCTCTTCAAATAGATGGGTAGCCCATAACACAGTTACGCCTTGTTTCACTGCTAGGTCATGAACCACCGAATGAATTAACTGCCGAGAGACAATATCTAACCCTACAGTGGGTTCATCGAGTAACAAGGTGCTGGGTTGGTGAATAAGGCATCTTGCCAACTCAACACGACGGCGGTGACCACCATTTAAATGTCGGATTTTAGTATTCAGACGGTCGCTAAGATCAAGTTCGTTTAATAAGTCACTAATGCGTAGAATTGACTTATCTGGAGCCAGCCCATGGAGGGATGCAAAGTAGGCTAGGTTCTGCTTTACGGTAAGGTCGATATCTAAGGTGCTTTGTTGAAATACCACGCCAAGCTGTTTCATTATTGGCGCACGGTTATGCGTTATAGTACTGCCATTAAATAGGATATTGCCACGGCCAATCCGTTGTAACCCTGTGAGCAACCCAAATAGGCTGCTCTTACCTGCGCCATTAGGACCAAGTAAAATATTAAAACCCGGTTTTAAGGTAAGTGAAATGTCATCAAGGGCTATCACTTTACCGTAAGTGTGGCTAACCCCCTGAATATCTATTTCCATTTAACGGCAATTCCCCATGGGTAACGCCCCACCTTAACCGTCTTTTCAACATTGAGCGTTTCAGTATTAATTACCGACACGTCACCGCTTACTCCGTTTGTAGTGAGTAATAATGATTGGTCTTGGTTAAACGCTAATTGCCACACACGTCTACCTACCACTATGTATTTTTCTATTTCAAACGTATTGGTGTTTACCACGGCAACACGGTTTGCAGGGCCAAGGGCAACAAACGCGTAGGGGGAGTCTCGCATCAACAATATCCCCACGGGTTGTATCTTGTCGCGGTACACGCCTTTTACATCAAAAGACAAGGTATGTGCTTTTTGCTTGGTTTGAGTATCAAATATGGTGACTGTGCCGCCAATTTCAGAGCTTACCCAAAGATGTTTATCGTCGGCGGTGAAGTGGGCGTCACGTGGGCGAGCATCCACTAAGCTATTGGCAATGTTCTCGTGGGTGTTGGTGTCTATCCAGTGCACCATGTTTGTTGTTTCTGAAGTAACCACCATCATACGGCCGTCATGGCTTACCGCTAACCCTTCGGGCTCAACCCCTACATCTATTTGTGCAATTACCTGACTGGAGGGAATATCGATAACGGTGAGCAGGGCATCGTCTTCATTGGCGGTGTAAATGGTAGTGCCATTGGGATGAAGGGCTATAGTTTCAGGGTCTTCACCTGACGGTAAGTCGCCTACGATGGTATGGGTGTCTAAATCGATAATTTGAATGCGATCTGAATCTGAGGCGCAAATATAAGCATGCGATTGATCGGCACTTAATATAAAGCCCCTTGGACGCTCGCCAATGTCTAATGTATCAGTCACTTCAAATGTATTCATATCAATAACTGATAGGGTATTGTCTTTTTCATTAGTTACATACGCCCGTGGCATAGCGCTGACACTCAGGCTGGTGACCCACAAACTTAGTAACGAAATACCAGTGACTAAAAATCGCGTTCTCATAGGGCGTCCTTACAAGTAGTGGTGGCATCACCTAGGGTGTCTAATTCATCGAGTTGGTGTAAAAAACCAGACAGGGGAGCGTGGGTCACAAGCGCTTCTTCGTGTGCTAGCGCCATAGGCTGGCGAAGTTGTCGAGTGCCTTTTCTGAAAGTTAATTGCCTACCTTTATACGCCGCAATACTCAGTTGACCCTCTACTAATGCGTTAAATAATCGTGTACCTGTAACAGACTCATGCATTTGAGAGTCATTATTTTTAAAATCACTGCTATCACTTCGCTGCAAAGCGGTCGATATAGCAATAATGGCGGCATAAGCAGCAAAGTCTACTTCATTCATAGTGCGTGAAAACTTGTCTTTAAAGCGATTCTGAAGCTGTCTTGCGCCCCATTGCTCATGAGTAAAATGCCACCCTAATGGTTTCAAACCTGCCGAACCCATAATGGGCACAATAAGGTGGGTATTAAACGGTAAGCTGTAGGCATACTGACTTTGGGTGTCGGCAGCAAAAATAGCGTCGTAAGGTTTCTTAGTTCGAGTGAAAAGGGGGATTTCAGAAAAAGCAGAGCGACGTAAGTCGAAGCTTGCCTGCCATGTTTTCTTTTCAACAATATTTAATTTAAATTTCTTCGCGGTACGTAAAAATGCGTCTAAGTAAGCCTCATCGCTTTCATGAGCGCCGCGCAAGGTAAGCACCGAGCTCAAACGCTTAGTTCTAAGCCACTGACCAAGCGCATCGGTTTTCATTTGGTAGCTAGGGTAGGTGTGTAAGACGTTAAGCTCGCAGTGCATGCGGCGAAATGTATCCTTACCACTGGCTACATTCACAACCAATGCGCTGGGATTAATCGACACCACTGAACGAACGGCTTCTTGATATTGAGCATCTGGGCTATCGATAAGCACCACGGGGGCATGGGTAATAGCGTCGGTAGCGGCTGAATCTAAAGCATTTATGTGGGCAAGCGTCAACGAGTAGCCTAAAAACTTTCCCGTAATATTGGCATCTTCAATACCAATTTCGGCACCCGCAATTCCTTCGTCAGTAGGGCTAATTAAATACGAAGGCGTGCCCGCGGGCGTAGGGCGTTTCAGCTTAAGATAGACCATGTTCGTAGTGTTTTGCTGAGCTTCAGCTTGCCCTTTATATTTGCTTCCAGACTGGATTTGGGCATGAACATGAGCATGCAAGGCTGATACGCTTAGCAGTAAGGTTGATATTCCTATCCATACTTTTGCTTTTTTCATAAACCAGCGAAGGGCTTTATTCACACTTCTATTCACACTTCTTATTTGAAAGTGTGCCTTTTGTCAGTCGAGATACAAAAAGGGTATATGGCATTATTCCCGAATAACATCCTCCTAAAGGAGGAATGCTATGGCGCTAAAGTATCATTCGAGAATACCCAACTGCGCATTAGTATAAAAAGCACCTAGCGTAAACAGAGTTTTCAAAGTGTCAGGTTTTCGAATTACCTTATTTTTTCCTTTAATTTTACTTTGCTGGTGGAGTGCGAACGTCGCCGCTCGGTCTTTTGATGACATTATCGAAAGCAAGTACATCAATATAGCGGTTTACAACGATTACCCTCCTTATTCATATTTAGACGCTGATACCGCTAGGGGAATAGATGTCGATATTGCTAAAGAAATTGCAGCTAAGCTAAACGTGGAACTTATCTTAACTTGGATGACGCCAGGAGAGACAACTGAAGATGATTTCCGCAACTTTTTGTGGAAGGGCCACATCATTCACAAAGTAAAAGCTGATTTGATGATGCGTGCTCCTTACGACCGTTCATTTTCCCAAAAACGAGACGATATAGGCTTGTTGGCCAATGAATTAGTTCATATGTTTGCTCCCTACCACCAAGAAAGCTGGCAGATAATTCACAATACTGAGCAATTGCCAGAGGTAGAGACCATGGCGATGTTTCAATACCACAAGATTGGCGCTGAAATTGACAGTATTCCTCATTTTTACCTCACCTCTGCCTTTGGCGGGAGGTTAAGAGAGAACACAACGCAATATACCAGCAACGAACTCGCCATTGGTGCCATGAAAAAAGGGGATGTTGATGCGGTAATGGGGCTTCGAACACAAATCAGTTATTTGTCCCAATTTGTTGATAACGCAAAATTTCAGCTTGCTAGTAATGCGTTCCCCTTGATAGGGAAGCAGAAGTGGGACTTAGGTATTGCAGTACATAACGACTACCGAACCCTAGCGTATGAAGTTGGTGATGTGATCACCGAGATGGTACAGACCGGAAAAATGGCGCACATTTTTAGTCAGTATCATGCCACTTATGAAATGCCTGCTTACTATGCAGTAGAGCCCTAGTTGCTCAAGCTTTTCCAATTGCTTAAATATTTTGGGCATGCTTCCTGTTAATTCCTCCTACTAAAGGAGGGGACAATTCACTCAGCCGTTCCATAGGCACGACCATTGTGCACCGCTATTCTAATTCTATCGAATAGTCTGCATGTCAGATCCATTCATGGCCAATACGCAATTAGGAAACGTTATGAATAAATCATTACCATTAAAAAGAATTGCCTTAGCTTTATTGGTTTGTGCAGGGGCAATTTCCCCCGCTCAAGCTAACGTGACCGACAAAGATATACAAAATGATCAAGCCACTACTGACGATATCGTATCCTATGGCATGGGGCTACGCGCACAGCGATACAGCCCATTGTCTGCGATTAATAAAGATACCATCGAAGAAATTCGACCAGTCTGGGCATTTTCACTCGGCGGCGAAAAGCAGCGAGGCCAAGAGTCTCAGCCTATGGTGAAAGATGGCGTTATGTATGTCACAGGTTCTTACTCTCGAGTCTGGGCTATTGATGCTATGACTGGCGAAGAACTATGGCAGTACGAAGCCCGTTTGCCCGATGGCATTATGCCTTGTTGTGATGTTATTAATCGTGGCGTTGCCTTGTATGATAACTTGGTTATATTCGGCACACTAGATGCCAAACTGGTAGCCCTTGATAAAGACACGGGCAAAACCGTTTGGAAGAAAAAAGTAGAAGACTATAAAGCCGGTTACTCTATTACTGCTGCGCCTATTATTATTGATGGCATGGTGATCACAGGGAATTCGGGCGGCGAGTTTGGTGTTGTGGGTAAGGTATACGCTTATGACGCTAAGACCGGCAAACAAATTTGGGTTAGACCTACCGTCGAAGGCCACATGGGCTATATGTGGAAGGACGGTAAAAAAACCGAGAATGGTATTTCTGGTGGTGCGCCGGGTGAAACATGGCCAGCTGATTTATGGAAAACAGGCGGAGCGGCAACCTGGCTAGGTGGCACGTACGATGCTGACACCGGGTTGTTGTTCTTTGGCACAGGTAACCCGTCTCCTTGGAATTCTCATCTTCGTCCGGGAGACAATTATTTCTCATCCTCTCGCTTAGCGATTGACCCTAAGACTGGCAAAATTGTGTGGCACTTTCAAACCACGCCTCACGATGGTTGGGACTTCGATGGCGTAAACGAGCTTATCGCGTTTGATTACGAAGAGTCAGGTAAAACGGTGAAAGCCGCTGCAACCGCGGATAGAAACGGCTTCTTTTACGTGTTGAACCGTGAAGATGGTGATTTCATCCGTGGCTTTCCATTTGTAGATAAATTAACGTGGGCTAAAGGGTTAGATGAAAACGGCCGACCACTTTATATTGAAGATGTTCGTCCAGGTAACCCATCATTATCTGATGATGGTAAGAAAGGTGCTCAGGTTGTTGCTCGCCCTGCATTCTTAGGTGGGAAAAACTGGATGCCAATGGCGTATTCACCTGATACTGGTTTGTTTTATGTACCTTCCAATGAATGGGAAATGGATATTTGGAACGAGACCACCTCGTATAAAAAAGGCGCTGCTTACCTAGGAGCTGGCTTTACGATTAAATCAGTTAATGAAGATTTTATTGGTGTGCTTCGTGCCATTGACCCTAAAACGGGCAAAGAAGTGTGGCGCTATAATAACTTTGCGCCACTGTGGGGTGGTGTAATGACCACCGGCGGCGGGTTAGTCTGGACCGGCAACCCGGAAGGCTACTTAATGGCCTTTGACGACAAAACCGGCGAGATGGTTTATAAGTTCCAAACAGGCTCAGGCATTGTAGGTTCGCCTGTAACTTGGGAGATGGAAGGCGAGCAATACGTGTCTGTGTTATCTGGCTGGGGCGGCGCAGTACCTCTATGGGGCGGTGAAGTCGCTAAGCGGGTTAAACACCTTAACCAAGGTGGCACGGTATGGACATTTAAATTGCCCAAACGCTACGAGCAGGTAGCCAAAAACTAATAGTTCATAAATACAATTGAGGCCGGTACTGTCGAAGGTATCGGCTTTTTTTATGTTTGATTTCCCCTTTATCCTCCCAAAGGAGGAGCCTTTCAAAACCAAAGTAGAGTTACCCCAATTATCACATTAAGTATAATTTTTTCATCGGCTTTTGAGGATGTATGAATGATGAAAGTAAAAGTATCTCTATTAATTACAACGCTTTTTCTAGCCTTGACGGCGCACAAGTTAGCTGCACATGGCAACGTGACGCCACAAGGCGCTGACAGCTCTGAAATGCAAAAAATTACCAATGGTGATGAGTCTGAAGATGGCTGGGTTTTTGAAAACCCTTATCGTAATTTAGACCAAGAGACACAAAAAAAAGTGTACGAGTTTGGTGAGTCAGCCTATTCCAATAATTGCGCTGTATGTCATGGTCTGCATGCGCAGTCAGGTGGCATAAATCCCGATTTACGACTGCTTGATCCAGAAAGTATGGAAGACGATGAATGGTACGTGGAGCGCCTTCGTTTTGGTTCATCAAAAGGCATGCCTGCACTAGGAGGTATACCAGAGGGACAATCAGAGCCTATTTTAGATCAAGAGACATTATGGGCCATTAAAACCTATGTAGAAGCACGCAGAATAGTAGCAATTGAAGAAGGCGAGATTGAAGTAGACTAAATATGTTCCCGTTTTGTCGGCCGGGTCGAGAAATCGCCCGGCTTTTTTATAGGCTAATGGCTTCCCAAAAAATGAAGTAGCTAAAGCGCACCCAATTATTAAAATAAATGACTTACGTTATTCAAAATAATTCTGTGCAGTATTAAGCGTTTGCGACTATTATTTTGGTAGTTCATCGGACGAAACTACTTATTTTTAGGCCTTAAATGTACATCCTGCGGTTCCTTCTCTGTTTACTTCTCATCACCAGTTTGCACGTAGATGCCCAACGTGTTGATACCGGTAAGAAAAGCGATATCGATGCGTTAAAAGTATCTATTCGTACTGAACGAGAGTTAGGAAATATTCAGAAAGCAGAGTTGTTAACGCAAAATTTGCAAGGCATTGTTGCTAAGTCTCAGAACCCCGAATTACAGGCTGACCTAGCCACCATTACGGCAGAAAATGAGATCAGCCGAACTCGATACCCACATGCTATCGAATTATTGAAATCAGCAGAGTTAGCATATTCTCGTTCGTCTAACGATCTTGCATTAGCGTATGTGTACACCATGCTTGGGTACGCCTACTACAGCATGTCTGATTATCCGTTGGCCCTCGACTATTACCATCGCGGTGAGCGGATTTACAATGCCTTAGATGATAAAAAAAGCCTAAGCATGGTTGGCAGTTATATGGGCCTAGCATTGGGCGCTATCGGCGATTATGATGGGGCTATTTTGGCATACCAAACCGCGCTTGATCATGCGATTGAACAAGGCAGTGATGCTGAAAAGTCGCAGGTATTTTATAGCTTAGGGGGTCTTAATGCCAAGATGGGAGATCACCGCAGTGCATTAGCGTATTTCTATAGTTCTCTGGAGATAGATACCAAGCGTGGCATGGTGCAGAATATTGCATTCAATAACGCCTTAATTGCTGAATCATTGCTAGCGTTGTCAGATTTTGAAGCTGCTGAATCACATGCTAATGAAGCAATTCGTCTTTTTAATGAAGTTAAATCGACTGAATACGCTGATATGTATAAGTTAACGCTCGCTAAAATACATATCGCTAGAGGTAGTTACGACCAAGCTAACGACGTTATCCAAAATGTATTGCATACTGCCAACGGGCGATTCCCAGCACTGACATTGAATGCTTTAGTCGTTGCTGCGCAGCATGCATTTCTCACTAGTGAACATGAAATTTCCATCGACTATGCTGATCAGGGAATAAAGAAAGCAAAGCAGGCAGAGCGGCTACCAATTGAAGTTCAGTTTCATGAAGCTAAGGTCAATTCGCTAGAAGCTATGAATCGCTTCGATGCGGCTTTTATCGCCCTTAAAGAACTGATGCGAGTCAAAGAAAAGCTCAACAATGAAAATAAGGTGGAAGCGATTGCTAGAGCGCAAGCGCAAACTGAGACTGTACGTAAAGAACTAGAGTTAGACTTGAAGTTAAAAGAGCAGGCACTTGAGCAAGCCGGGCTAAGCGAAAAGTTGCTTTTGAAAAATTTTTTTATTGGGCTCATCCTCATCCTATTTTCTCTTCTTTTTGTATTATACCGGCGCTATACATTGCGCAAAGCGAACGAACGCTTAGAGTGGAAAGTAAGAATTCAAACCCGAGAGCTAAGCGAAAAGAATGAACAGCTCATTCAGTCACTTAAACTAATAGAGTCCGAAAGTATCACTGATACGCTAACCGGATTGAAGAATCGCCGTTATTTACAAAAATTCATTAAAACAGATATTGCATTGTGCGACCGTGAGTTTTCCGACTGGCATCAAGGCAAAAGCCGTAAACCCATTGGTTCAGATTTATTGGTTTTCATCGTTGATATTGATGACTTTAAACAAGTAAATGACAGATTTGGTCACCAAATAGGTGACGAAGTCTTAATCGAGTTTTCTAAGCGATTAGAACATGTTTTCAGGCAGTCTGATTATATTGTTCGGTGGGGCGGTGAAGAGTTTGTTGCGGTAGCAAGGTTTGTTGATCGAAAAAGTGCCATGGTGTTAGCGCAGCGCCTAGTAAAAGCAATTAATGACACAAAATTTGAAATGCACGACAACATGGCCTTACCGATAACTTGCTCGGTAGGTTACGTATGCTATCCACTTATTCCAACTAACGTTGTCTCATGTCATTTGGAAAAACTCCTTGAGATGTCAGACGCGTGTTTATATCTCGCCAAAGCATCGGGCAAAAATACTTGGGTAGGCTTAGAGTCAGTTAATGATGAAGAAGCATTTGCTGAAGATTTCAATAAGTCTTGGTTAGAAACGCTAATTCGACAAAAAAGGGTGACAATAAGACGCGAGCCAGGGAAGTGAATTTAGCATTAATTTTAAGATGAAACGTTACCATATTCTGTACTTTTTATTGCTATTACGTATTCTAATATGTGAAATCAACGTTTGAAAACAAACCTTTAGTGATATACTTTTAATGCAGCAGAAATAGTTGCATTTCACGACGAATGTGATGAATATTGATGCGCCTAAGGTATTAAACGCACCAATATTATTAATTTTGAAGTGTGTGTTGTTTGTATAAGGAACCTACATGGTTAGGCTTTTGCTTGTGCTTTTCGCACTGCTGATTATGGTGCAAAGTACAGCTTGCTACAGCAATGCTTTATTTAATGATAAGGCGTTACAACTCGATTTAACTGGGCATATGGAATTTGCAGTCGCTGACGGTGATACCCTTGTAGGTAACGAATTATGGGTAGACGATGATAGTGAAATAAACCGCGAAACCCATCAGTATTTGCATTTTCGGGTTACCATCGAAAATGCACTTGATCAGCCTGTTCCCCTTTGGTTTTCTATTACTTTCCCTTCGATTGAGCATTTGTACGTGTCAGATGGCACCCACTCATGGATAACCGGCGACGCGCTGCCATTTTCCAGCCGAGAAGTGCTGGTACCTAACTACCATTTCCCCTTCATACTTCCTGCCAAAGATAAAATACAAATCTATGGTTATATGGAAGGAAAAATACTGCGCTACAACTTCTTTGTTGCCACCCCCGAAAAGGTGAACAAGATGTATGTCGATTCGCTGCAGCGTGATATGACATTTTTTGGCGCCATGTCGATACTCACCATTCTTAGTTTGGTTGTTTTTACTATCACAAGAAAGATGGCGTTTTTGAGTTTTGCCGGTTTTATCTTCGCTACATCATTTTGGTTTTTTAGGGTATTTGGCTACGCCTTTGAAATTTTATGGCCAAATACCCCTCAGTTAAATGACATCACTTATGCCGTAAGTATTTACGCCGTCTTGTTAACGGCAGGATGGACCGTTTTTTCTAGTTTGAAGCGCCCCAATAGGACGGTTTATGGCTTGAGGTTTGCCAGCGCCTGCGGGTTAATTTTGCCTATTATCGGTTTACTTGTATGGCGCTACATGGGGTTAGATGAAGCGCTGCGTTTACCCGTTATTTTGTTGTTTCCTTTCGTAATTTTCGCAAGCTTTGTGATTTACAAAGAACACATGAATGGCTCAGACAGGGCCAAGTGGCTGGCGGTAACGGTTTTCCCTGTAGTATTAAGCACGTTATCACTCGTGGTTATCGCTCTTTTTGAGA